>Ga0325410_1001191_pt1 | contig 28605 bp, 16 predicted proteins | sample PopdelMetagenome_16_FD_206182 | JGI IMG/M metagenome (GOLD analysis project Ga0325410, IMG submission 206182) | Populus deltoides microbial communities from Bellville, Georgia, United States - Xylem-PdIQD-R3 | ecosystem: Host-associated > Plants > Phyllosphere > Stem > Wood/Secondary xylem...
ATCCTTTTACCCCCCCCCCCCCCCCCCCCCCCAACTTGCCTCGCAAGCATGAGAGAGTAGTTTTGCTTCCACTAGTGCTATTCCTTCTCCACATATTCATGCCTTTGTTCTTTCAAATCTATCAATCATCTCTAGCTAGCTAGCTCCTTGATTAACTATTTAATGGATCAATAATATCCTCTTCTTTTCCGGTGATCATCCTACTAAGCTAGTCAGGATGATGCCATTCCCATTGAGAATCTCTTCGTCTCCTCTCCTTTACCTTTTTCTTTTCCTTTTTTTTTTTTAATTTTTATTTCCATTTCATTTTTATAATATTGAGGATCACGACAGGGGTGCAATTAATTTGACCAACAGAAAATAAGGGACCTGGAGAAGAGGTTTATGCGTCTATATATATAGGATCGATGTTTTGAACCTTCATCTGTCATTCAAGATATTAGATATCAATGATCATGTGCATATATCCTCATGCTAATATTGACTAGCTAGAAGAATTCCATAATATTCCGCCAATACTGATAATTAGATAACATTATAACAAGGACGGACGTGCACTAATTAGACACTCAGATTTCAACATATTCAAACATCACCTTTATATATAGTGAAGTGAATATTATTTAAAAACTTATAGTGAATGAATACTGATCAGGGAGACCTTGAATAAATTAATAAATCCGGCTGGCTTAATTAACGTCTCCAAAATCTAGCTTTAACTATTACATTTGGGTGATACGATATCATGTTCAAAGCCACCCCATTCAACTGCTATATCGCATTAATTAACGCTATATTTGGTAATATGGTTTGATATATTTTTTAAAATGTTTTTCATATTATTTTTTATTTGAAAAAATATTTTAATATATTTTCAACTACAAAAATACTTATACAAAAACATATTGCACTTGAGAATGTTTTTTCATACCTTCATCCTCTTGGGAGCTCATGTGGGGATTAGGATGTTTTAATTCAACGCCCCGGGCCATTGCCGGGGACACCCAGGTTTTGCCATTAGCTATTTCTTTGGTTATTTTTTTTATTAACGTGGGTGTCCGGATTAGCTTGCGCGCATCTCGACTAATCACACGAGTCCTGAAATTAACGATCATGTAAGACTCCAGTGGCCATTTACTATATGATTATCACTTTTTGACAATCATAGGTTGATTGAATCCATATATGTATATATTGCTTATATAATTTTAAAAAAATGTGTTGCTTTTTTTTTTTGGGGCTTTTGTAATACGTGTAATTTCCTCATTTATATGAAATTTTTTTCTCATTATTTTTCTTATTATATTATGTTCCTTATATTTTTTATTCAATATTTAATTTTACATTTCCTATAGAATATATTCAATAAACCTATACATCCATGCATATAATATTTTAATTCTTGAAGATACTTTCCTTGTGAACTTATGGCCTGAGTTTAGGGTACTTTCCTTGTGCTATGAACTTATGGCCTGAGCTCAGGCAGCGAGCGCCAAGAGGGGTGTAGCTGCGGGAAGGAGGGAAAAAAAAAAGAGAGAGGAATATTGAGACTCACATATATAAATGTGATTAATGCAAGGTAATGAAGGGCATGCAGCACAGATAAAATATTCATCGATTAATTTATTATTAGAAGTGAATAAAATATAATGTTTAGGATCCATTATCTGTCCCATGATCATAGATTACTTCCATTGATAATCAGGATTAAGAAAGTGAAATTAAGGAAAGCAAGTGATGAGAATAGGGATGGTGATGATGCCATTACATGAGTACTGCTGCATTCACTAGCTACATTACCTCTTTTCATGTTATGTGGAGTGATTTTATAACCGTAACAAACCAATGGAATGGGATCATGATGCCCTAAGAATTGGTTTAGTGAGTTTGTAGAGTGGAGTTGGGAAGCCGACACGTGGCACGCACTCCTAGTTCGAAGTGGGAAATTAGGCGTCGTTTTGTGGTAAGAAAAGAAAAACAGATTACGTTTACACATGAGAGGCAATATGAGATCTAGCAAATCATTTGGTGGAGCCAATCTTCCACTCATTATCTTCTCCCATTATTCTATTGTCATTATTCAATAATGGAATTGGAGATGATGGATCTCCCCCCTCCTCTCGTCTCCCTCTTTTCTTTCTTTCTTTTTCCATCTAGGAGTAGTGTAGGCATATAAATTATAAATTAGTTCTTTAATTTAGTTGTGTAAGAACTAATTAATTAATCTTAAAATTATCTATAACTTAATCCTTTTTAGTTATATTCTTTCTCAATTTATTTCTCTTTTGTTTTAAAAAAAGAAAAAGAAAAAAAATGCAATACTCCTTCCGTGCCATTTTTACTAGCTAGCTTTTTCACAAATCTTAATTGTCCCTTTATTAATTTGTCCATTTTGAAAGTCAAGGTTATGTAAATACTAAAATTTCCATGATACCTCCTCTTAAATTCACAATTCAAGAATGCATATGAGTTTAGGCAACTTAGGGATAGAAAAAGAAACAACAACATACTAAAATCAATATATAATTGTTGGTGCTTCCTCCTCCTCCTCCTTCTTCTTCTTCTTTTGCAAAATATGGACCTACAATGATGAGATAGAGAGTGTGTTAAATTAAGCATGATTGACACTGGTTAATTAAGGGAATAATTAATTATTTATTTTTTGAAAATAAATTTTTTTAATTTTTTTTATAAAATTAAAGTGACCAATTTATAATTTATTTGCCTATAGTCGTAGGAGTACTAATTTGTTTCATTCGTCTTTTGGTTCGGTCATTGATGACTTTAAGCCTCTCATCACTCTTCCTCACATGTTCCACTAATTATTATTGCTTTAACAACCTTAATTATCTTTTTAGATCTTCCTATACTGTACATACCCTCTTTTTAGAATAATATACCCACAATACAATATAGCTAATATTTCAAGTTAATTTTTTAACGTAGAAGAAAACAACAATAATATTATAAACATATTTTTTGTAGTCAATTTTTTAATTAAAAAATTTTGTGTTTAATAAATGAATTAAAAAATATAAAAACGACAAATTGAATAGAAGTCATTTACGCTAGTTAAAGACCTAGGTTAGAAATTGATTTTCTTTGTAAAAAATAAAAGATAAATATACATGTAAAATTTTTATCTCAACTATCTTTTTTATTTTATACATTTTCTCTTATTTATCTTCAAGGTTAATTATACTCCCAAGATATATATGATTTTCATAATTTTAAATGAACAATGCAAATACAAGCTATCAATTTAAAATTTAAGATGACAAAAAAATAAAGATATGCATGTTACAATAATGTCTTTTAAGTATTATAAAATTATAGAAATAATCCAAAAGATCAATTGATATTTTTTAAAAAATAAAAAATAATAAGAGTGGTTTGAATAAAAATTAAAAAATAATTTTTTTAAAAAAACATTATGCACTGCTAGGCCTATCAAGACAAACTCGCGAGCCTGGTCTATATGAAAAACTTTGCTCCTAGAATACAGAGCTCACACACCTAGTTTTTTTTTTTAAAAAAAAAGAATTTTATTTTTTTTTACAGACAAGATATCATTTGCTTCTATATTTAGAATGTTAGAGTATGAGTATGTAAACCTCAAAAACATCATAAAAATCAAAATAAATATATTTTGGAGTCTAAAACACCCTCTTATCAATTTAAGAAATTAAAATTAAATAGAATAAAAAATAAATTAACAAAGTTCATATCTATTTTTTTTACAAGTTTAAATGATGAAATCACCTTATCTTTTTAGTGATTAAAATGTGGATTGTCGTTAACTTTCTCTCTCTCTCTCTTTTTGACAATTATCTCTTTAATTCCTTAACATCCATCCAAGTATTAGATGTAATTTAATAAATTTTTAGACTATAATACAAAAGAATATAAAACATCAAAGACCAAACATGTATAATCTAAGACTTCAGAGACAAAATTGGATTTTTCCATGCTTTGTTTTTCTTGTACAAACAATTCTATTTTTTTTTACTAGTGTTAATTTTGGTTATTATATTTTATCTTTTCTTACAAAAAAAAATTATATTTTATGAAATATATATTTATTTTAACGATAAAATGCTCTATGACAAAGGAATAACAATAAAAACATATACCAGCACATAAAACCTTGGAAACAAAATTTGAAATTATAAGATTGAAAAGAAGTTAAGTGTGGTGACTGGTGTGTAAGAAATAAAAAAAAATTAAGGATCAAGAAAAAAAAATCGGCTATGAACAATTGGGTAAACTGGCTAATCTGTCTTGATGAACAATGATTACAAATAAAAAAAATCTTCTCTATAGTTTATAGTGTTAATGACTTGACATATCCTTATATATATATATATATTTCAAGGATTGTGTCTAATCCATCCTTAAAGATTTAATTATATGCAATCTGTTCTTAAAAAGTTGTTGCGTCTCTCATTTATATATCATCTCATTAGATTTTCACTGTCAAAACTAACACAAGTACATCACGTAGTAATCTGTACATGATCAAGTTCAAATCGTATATAATCTAGTATCTCTCATCTGAAAATTAAAAAAAAATAAAATAATATAGAGAAAATTCCAGATTTTTTTTTTCTTCAAAACTTGCCACTCCTGGAATAACTTACACTTGTAACTTACCAAAACTGAGTACTGAATCTGTGAACTCTTATTAGAATCTTAAATCTTTTCACTATCTATCTCTTAGCTAGTGAGAAACTGAGTGTTGAATCTTATTAATCAAGTATCTTTTCTTGAATCTTAGTTACTTGATAGAACTAATTTAAAAAAAAATAAAAATAAAAATAAAATTCATAACCCATCATAAGGAATAAGAATATCTCCGTATGATATTTTTTCTCTCTCACTTGGATTTATATATATCTTCCTTTAAAATACACCTAAAACAACAACTAATAAGATACCACTTATTATTCTTTAAATATAAAAACTATATCTATACAGTTAATTTCACCACATATATAAGCATGATGCGGACCCGTCGAATGGGCAGAAGACCAAGCACTTAATTTGTTTGATGGAGACAACAACCCAACAACTGATTAACTGACATGTATATTACATTATCTTTAACTACATCATCTGCATTATACGCCTAAAAGCCAAGTTATAATGGGAATTATTGAATAATGATGATTTGACAGAGAGAGTAGCAGTAGTAGTTGTTGATTTAAAAACTATAGTACTACACACACACACACACATATCTTGAAGAACTATAGTACTATATAGTTGGTTTACTGTTTATAATCTATTATATATAGTTGCATGCTTATAAAGTAGATATAGATAAAAAGTTGAAATCGATCCATCATTAAAAGATGTCCAATTATTCAAAAAAATTAAAAATTAAAAAAATGTCGAAAAGATTAATATTGGTTCTTGTATATATTATACTCACACTACAATACATGTATGCAAAGTATATAAAATCCATAAGACGTTTCTTATACTAGCTAGACATCTAGAAGAAGAACTGCACTTGTTTAAATCACCTTGATCTTAAAACCGTGGGAGTAATTTGACTTGTGGGTATATAGGCAATTAAAATACTTAGTCAATAAAGCTATAATTATATAAATATTGTGATTTTAAAAGAGAAATGTTAACAAGCACATGACGAGGACATAGTTGAAGTGATATCATAAAGAGAGGAAATCTGATCCCAAAAGCTAGCTAGCCATAGGCAAATAAATACGTGATAGGCGTTGCCTCTGGCGTTGCCTCTAATAGGCCATAAAGAGAGGGTAGAATTAGCTATGCTTTGGTGGTTATAGGCACTGCGGCATAACTTTACTTTTGAAACTTTTTATTTTTTTTAATTCTAAATTATTTTTTTAATTATTTTAATGTATTAATATAAAAAATAAAAAAATAATATTTTTTTAATATTTCTTTTTAAAAAACATTTTAAATTATAGCATCCCTAAACCACCAATTAGTATGTATTTGGTTTAGAGGTTAATTGTAATGGTAAATGTATAGTAATTACAATTACAATTATAATTACAATTATAATTATAATTATAATTATAATTATGATGAATATAGTTGTAACAATGTTTAGAAAAAATATTAGAGTTTAGTGAAGAGTTTTTATTGACAATAATTAAAATAAATATATTAGATATTATACAATATTTGATATAATAAAAAAACTAGTTTAGTTTTTTTTTAATAATTTTTTATGTATTAAATTAAATATAAAATTTAGAAAGAGTTTTTTTTTTTAGTTCAACCTGTTTTTTTAAATGCATTTTAAATTATTTTTCATCTGAAAAAACATTAAATTTGATGATTTTTAGATGTATTTTTGATAATTTTGATGTATGAATATAAAAAAATTATGAAAATACATATTTTGATATATTTTCAATTAAAAAATACTTTTATAAAAATACCTTGCACCGTACTACTAAACACATATTTAGTGCTTACTTGACACTGCATAACTTTTATTTTTCAAAGTATTTTTTATTTAAAAAAATATAATTTAATATTTTTTATAACTAATTTATACTTTCAAGTTAAAAAATAATGCACTTACCAACTCTCTAATTTCTATTCATGCTTTATATGTTAAAAAATATATTTATATTATAGTGGACCGGCCAATAAACTAGTGACAGATAGCCCATTAACTTAAACGAGTCGATGTCCTAGCCTGATTTAGTAACATTGCCTAATATAATTTCTAATGCACTTGATTTCATTTTGCGAGGAATTTCCTGCAAACAAAGGAAGGGGTGACCTTCATATTTTTGTGTACACGTTGAAGCTACATTAATTAATAAATAACTTGGTGAGGGGCGCCTAATTAATGTACATTTGTTTAAAATGTGCAGATTATCTGCATTTCGAGTTGGGTTCCTATTAGGCCCAAGCAGTTAGTCTTCGGCATGGACAATGATTTTGGAGAAACACCAATTTATTTCCAAATCCTACATCTATAATTTTTATCAATCAAGTCCTAAAATTCTTAATCAAATTTATTTGTTAACTTTCTCATCAATATCTTTATTATATTTTCTTAAATTGATGTCATTTTAGTGCATAAATATGAACACGAGACTGAAAATTTTAATTTTTTTTCAGATTTTATTTAAATAAATAATAATTTAGGATATAAAATATGCAAATTAATATATATATAAAGTTTCCCCATAAAAGTTTTATTCAAATGCAGTTTTTGTTTTGTTTGATACACGTGGCCAGTGGGTCGCTTAAAATATATCTAGGGAATTAGCTGGGCCGAAAAGGTTGGATAAAAAAAGGGGGTGGGAAAGGGCCCTTTTAGGCAGAGGTGGGCTTGTACGGGTCTAAAATTTGATGAGTTTAGTGGATTTGGGAAAGCCCACATCCACATCTAATTATTATAGATTTATAAGGAAACTCTGAGAAATGAAGCAGCAGCACCAAAATTCCTTTGTCACCAGATAAAACAGAATCAAGAAACGGAAACGGGAAATGGGAACGCCGGTGGGATTGGCGCCGGGACTTTCTCGGAAGCTGAAGAAGGTGCTGGAATGTCGGACGGACAGTCCGGATCTGGTGGCTTCGCTCAATACTCTGTCCGCTTTCTACAACGAAAACACCCCCCAGTCACGTCGCCACCTCAGATCCACCATCGAGGACCGCTCTCTCCACCTCAATCACGAGTTTCTTCAAGCCTCCCACACCGCTCAGCAAGTAAACTATACAATAAAACTCCGAATCCTCCTATACATCTATTTCTCTGTAATTTGAACTGAGTTGAATTGATCTATTATTACTAGGCTTTGGATCGTGTCGAGGAGGAGGTTAACGCCCTGGCCGAATGCTGCGATAAGTAACTTTCTATCATTGTCGTGATTTTTACTCCAATTCAGTTTTCCATGTTAAAATTAAATAATTAAATAAATAAAAACATCCTTTCATTTCAGTATTGCCAAGGCTTTGAGTAGTTGTAGTGCAAGTACGGGTGATATTATCAGCACCACCGAGAGGCTCAAAGAGGAACTAGAAATCACCACTCAGAGACAAGACATTGTATCCTGCTTCCTTCGCGATTACCAGCTCTCAAATCAAGAGATCAATGCTCTTAGGGATGAGGATCTCGATGACAACTTCTTCAAGGCTCTTTCTCATGTTCAACAAATCCACGCCAACTGCAAGGTTCTGCTGCGTACCCACCATCAGCGTGCTGGTTTGGAGCTCATGGATATGATGGCTGTCTACCAAGAAGGAGCCTATGAGCGCCTTTGCAGGCAAACCCCCCCTTTTTTTTTTGCCTGCCTTCAATATATAGAACCACTCGTTTCATTTTAATATGAGGAATGAATTCTTGCTTTCCGTTTCTTTGTTTCTCATTTCTTCTAAATTTTTCGCCTGTCTTGTATGGTTTAATTTAAAAGATATCGTTCCTTTATGCATATGTATAATTATGTAGGTGGGTTCAGGCAGAGTGTAGGAAATTGGGTGACAGTGATAATCCTGAAGTTGATGAGCTTTTGAAAACAGCTGTCCGTTGGCTCAAGGAAAGGCCTGCTCTTTTTAAGTACTGTGCAGAAGAGGTAGTTCTCATGTGGCAAAGCTTAATGACGAATAGCTTAATGGTCAAATGCTGTTTTTTTCCCTCTCTAATTTTTCATAATTATTTATACAGGTAGCAAATATGAGGCATAATGCATTGTTTAGAAGATTTATAAGCGCTCTTACACGTGGAGGACCTGGTGGAATGCCAAGACCTATTGAGGTTCATGCTCATGATCCGTTAAGATATGTAGGTGACATGCTAGGATGGTTACATCAGGTTCGACTTGGAGTCCTCTCTGATTGTGTTGTACTTCTAATTTTCTGCTTGGCCGAGTTCCATGCACATATTAATCTCAGTTTCATTCTTTAATAATTTTATGTCAATTTGCTCCATGTGAAGGCCTTGGCATCTGAACGAGAACTTGTTCTTGTCCTACTCGACCCAGATGCATTGGTAGATACCGTATCAACCGTAAACCGATTCTCCAAGAGTTTGGAGAATGGCACTGGAAAGACAGAATCTGACCTAACATTTGTTCTGGATAGAATTTTCGAAGGAGTTTGCCGGCCATTTAAAGTTAGAGTTGAACAAGTTTTGCAGTCACAACCTAGTCTCATAATTGCATGTAAACTCAGCAACACACTGGAATTTTACAGCTACACTGTGAGTTTACCTCATCTTTGTTTTCCACGCCCACTTTTTTGTTTCTCCTTCTTGATGACAATAACTGTAGTCTCTGCTGATCTTCAGATCTCTGATTTACTTGGGAGAGATACAGTTCTGTGTAATACACTTTGGGCACTGAGGGATGCTGCTCAGAAAACATTTTTCGACATTCTGAAAAGTCGGGGAGAGAAGCTTTTACGATATCCTCCCCTTGTTGCTGTTGATCTTTCCCCACCAAAAGCAGTGAGGGAAGGAGTCTCGGTTCTGCTTGAAATAATTGAAACCCACAACAGCATGATGGTTACTGTTACAGGGAAGAAGCCTGATTTTGATCCAGTGATCTCTGCTTTACTTGACCCTATCATTCAGGTGTGCTTGTCTTTGATGTTAGTGGTAGAATAACATTATTCATGGCGAACATGCTCCTGATTACATAATTTCAACACGAGATAAAATAAGTGGACAAACTGCATTAAACTTGGTGGATGTGCTGAATAACTTTAATGTTAAAACCGCGTTGTGCATAAGTGACCTGTAACAATCACTGTGTAAAGTTTGGAAATTTATCTGCTTCCAAAGATGCTTAGGCTCTAACCATGTGATTTAAAGTTGCGCCGGAGCAAATATCTGTGATTGCATTTGAAACAGAAAATGGCAATTGATCTTACATTTTAACTTCTGATGAGTTTATGTTCTGAGCTTGTTGTGAATTGCTTTCGGCACTACTTTTGAAACTGGATTGATGTTTTTCAAACATGCTAGTATTGCTTCTATTTTAGGACTAGTTTTTCTCTGTTAAGAACTTTGATTCCATTGAGTTTTTTTAGGCAACATGTTATTTTTGATTTCCATCTAATTGCTTTCAATAATCACAGATGTGTGAGCAAGCTGCAGAGGCACACAAGTCCAAGGGTGTTAGCCATGCATCGAGAAGAAGAACAAGTTCTGACTTGGGCCAAATTAGTAAATCATCGGTCGATGCTCTCTTGTCAAATAACAGCCCTGCAACATTGTCCAAGGTTTTGCCTGTTCTCTCAATGCATTTATTGTTGTCTTCCTTTTCCAGTCCTATAGTTTCACTTCTCTCTTCTCACACTTCTTAGTGGGTTTGTGGTATGCTTTATGAGCATTTCGAGCCATTATATGGTCGAAGGCTTGATATATCAAATAGCCCCCTGATTTTGTATACTGGTGCGTTTTTCTGGCATCTAGGACCATTAAAATTAGCTACCTTTAAATAATCTTTATGATGAAATTTCCAGGTCATGACATACTTCTGTCGAGTCAGTGGAAGGAAGGAACCCTAGGAACGTAAACTGAATCATTTCCAACTTAGTATTCAGTCATAACATGTCAGGATTGAACATGATCCTTTTCTCTCTATTAAGATGTATATGTATCCATTGTCTTAATGACCATATGGCTCACTGTCTCTATTGTCCCTGCATTTTAAATTCTGAGCATTCAATACAATATCTCAGGGTAGCTGTTGTGGTGATTACACAGAACTAGGCAATTATAATCCTGCTCATGTTTGAATTCATGAATTACACCCTTTTTTTTTTTAAATTGAAGTACATCTCATGATGCCAAAAAAGAGCTTGAAAGGGTGATGCTTGTGCTCAACTTACATCCGGCGTAGTTTGTCTAACATTAAGTGACGAAACATATGCAGATTTGTGCATTCTTCTAAATGGCTTTTGCATCCTAATTTATAATATTAATTAATATCATGGATTCATGAATCCTTGCAGAATAGTGAAACTCCTTCCAAAATATTCCTCATCAATTGTTTATGCGCCATCCAACAACCGCTATCCAGGCACAAGGTTGCAGCTGGCTATGTAAAGAAACTGGGAGCAATGATTGACAATCACATGCATTCACTTGTAGAAAAGGAAGCCGAGGCCATTTTAAGCAGATGTGGCTTGTCGCAAAAGATGCATTACTTCCAGAAGTCACTTAACGAGGAGGGCAGTACAGTAGCTGGCACCCCTCTGGTGGAAATTGAAGACACCTCTCCAGTGTCTCTTTCAGAATGTTTGAGGGCATTCTTTGGGCTTATTATAGGAAATGAGAGTTCCCTTCCTGAATTTGAGCAGATGCAGGTTCCAAAGTTGCGCTCTGAAGCTGGTATACAGGTGGCTCGGTCTCTTGCTGAAGCTTATGCGCTTATTTACACGGCAATAATGGATCCCAAGAATGGCTATGCAGAGCCCCAATCACTGGCAAGGCACCCTCCGGATCAGATACGGATAATTTTAGGCCTATGAAGCTCTACAAGTTCAATTCTATTTTAAAATTTAGTCTTTTGGGTTTAAAAATGAGGAGTTGGTTCAAATTTTGATTTTGATTCTTTTTTTTTCTCTTGTTGATATTCTTCTGTAGTTTGTTAGATGAGCTGTTCTTATTGTGATCAAATAGAATGTATTTTATACCAAACGATGTGGATGCAGAAACTTTATACAAAGGTGGAGTACCCCAGCCCGAGTCATCTTGCACCGCAGGGATCACTTGTGCGTTTTTGGTAATATGTTTTTTCAATTAAAAATATATGCTTTTTTAGATTTTTTTTTAAAATTTTAACATAAAAAATCAATTTAAAAATATTAATTTAATATTTTTTTAAGTAAAAAATAATCTTAAAAACATTTTGAAAAGCAGGAAGAAACAAAAAAAACTCTATTTGTTATGGATTGAATGAAGATTTTATTTTTGATAAAAGAAAAGAAAACCGAAGATTTTTATTTATTGCATTATGGCACCTTTTCTTTTTAGTTGGTTGTTGATGCACGGTTTGCAACTTTGCATGGAAGGGTAATGGTTTATTGCTCCAGTTTTGTTGTGCATTATTTTTTTTGATAGTATTATTCAACTTGATTAATTTAAAATTTCTTGACTCAATTTTTTGTCTCAAGTTTCTGTTTAAATTGTGTGAGAGTAGCTTGATTTAAATTGATTAATTTTATGGATTTAAATGCAACTTTGATGATTGATAAAAATATTATTTAGATTTTATAACAACTTTTTTTTAAAAAAAAATATATTGAAATAATGACAAATTGAATCAACTTCGCCTCCCCCCTCCCTAGTCATGGACTCTATTGGATTTAATAATTTTTTTTTATATAATTTTTTATATTTAATTATATGATAAAAATAGATACTTATTTGAGATAATTATCCCTATAGAAAGCAAACAAAAATCAATCATGCAATTTATTTCTCAACCAATCCAATATTAAAGGATGAAATAAAAAATAAATTAAAAACAATTAAAAAACAAAAAAAAACACATCCAATTGATAGGTAAACTCGTCAAACCTATGAATCAGGTAACTCGGGCTAGCCCTCCAAACTTGTGAACCAGGTTATAGATTCCACTGATATTATAATTTTTTTAAAATATATTTTTATTTAATTATATGATAACAAAATTAGACGATTGTGAAATCAAACATCAACTCAATACTAAAATGTTTTTTTTTAAGACAGTGATAACCTCATAGAAGGCAAAACGAAACCAATTATGAAACTGAATTTCTAATTAATCCAATGTATAAAGATGTTAGGGTAAACACAGGGACCTGGACATGGAGCTGAATCTAATGCCTATAGAGTTATATGATTTTGATTTAATTCTAGGAATTGATTAGTTGGGTGAACATAAGGCTTAGATGGATTGCTTTGCAAAAGCAATAACCTTTTAGGGAATAGATGGTAGGGGGTAATTTTTAGGGGAGAAAGAAATGTTCTATCAAATTGTGTAGGTTCAGCTATGACTGTTGGGAAACTATTGAGAAAAGGGTGCTTGACTTACCATGCATATATGAAGGATGTTGAACAAGGTGGGATGAGATAAATAATCTTTTGATTTTAAAGGAATATCTAGATATGTTTCCAGAAGAGTTGCCAAGGTTGCCTTTGGAAAGGAAGTTTACATTGATGTACTTTTTAACGTATCTTTTATAGCTCAGTCGCTCTATAAAATAGAACTTGCAGAATTGGCTGAATTTAAAATCCAGCTGCAAGAGAAAAAATTTTCATTTTCGTGAATAGATGATTTATTTAACCAATTGAAATGGGCTAAAGTATTCTCAAATATAAACATAAGGTCAGGGTATTATCGGCTGATAATTAAGGAGCAAGACATACTAAAGACTACTCTTAGGACTCGCTATGGGTACTTCGAGTTCCTGGTAATGTTGTTTAGGTTGACAAATGCTCCTGCCATGTTCACAGGTCTCATGAATTAGGTTTTTTTGACCTTATTTAGATCATTTTATGGTAGTATTCATAGATGATATTTTGATATATTCAAGTTTCTATATGGAGCATGAAGAGCACATAAGGTGTGTATTGTAAACTTTGAGGGATCGAAAGTTGTATGCCAAGTTGAGTAAGTGTGAATTTTGACTAAAAAAAATGTTTTATATAAGACAAGTCATATCTTTATAAGGGATATTTGGATCCCAGGAAGGTTAAGGCAGTACTGAAATGGGAGAGACTAGTAAATGTCATAAAAATTTATAGTTTTCTTGGGTTGACATAATACTATAAAAGGTTTAATGAATGGTTCTCAACTATAGCAACACCTTTGACACAATTGATTCGAAAAGAAGTAGAGTAAGAATGGTCAGAGGAGTGTGAAAAAAGCTTTAAGAATTGAAGAAGAGGTTTACTACTGCCCCAATACTAGCACTTCCTTTAAGATCTGAAGGACTTGTGGTTTACAGTGATGCTTTAAAGATGGGTTGTGTTTTGATGCAACATAGAAAAGCAATGGCTTATGCATCAAGGCAACTAAAGCCTTATGAAGTAAATTATCTAGTTCATGACCTAGAGTTAGTGGTTGTGGTGTTTTCCTTAACGATATGAAGACACTAATTATATGGATTTTAAGTTTAAATCTTTACTTATCATAAAAGCTTGAGATATTTGATGACGCATAAGGAATGAAATATGCGATAAAGAAGGTGAGTGAGGTTAATTAAAAATTATGATTGTATAATAGACTACCACCCAGGGAAAGCAAATGATGTTGCTGATGCTCTCAATCTAAAAATAAATTTGTTATGTATGAGTCCATGGATTGGAATAAAAAGGAATGAGTTGAATTGAAAACAAAATGATGCTCGATTGGAAGTTGGATTGGTAGGGTCCTTGTTGGTGAAATTAAAAGTATGATCAATACTTCAGGATAAAGTGTTAGAAGCCTAAAAGATGGATGTTAAGGTGGGTAAAGTGAGAGACAAGGTAAAAGGAATTGAAACTACTTAGAAGAGAAAAACACCCCCTTCCTCTAAGAAACCCAAAATCATGCATTCCTCCTTCTTTTTGATTAGTTGTTCAATAAACATCCAAGGCTAAACTCTTTTTCTTGGTTGCAAGGACACAGAAACCTTCGGATTTCAAGAACTGTGAGATTTATTTTACCTTTTATTCTTAGTTTATATGATGAATATGTTTGTTCTCCTATGCTTATTTTTCCTTTGATTGTTTATTTTAATTGCTAGAGCGGACTCTAAGTTATTATTGTAGACAATCTATTGCCAAGTTTGATATCAAAACCAGAGTTATGGTATATGAACTTGTGAAGTAACTAAGTTTAATAATTGTGGCGGATCTACATTATTAATCTTAGGGAGAACATTCAATCAAATCAAACATAGACTACGGACAGTTATGTTTTCTTGATTAATCAACTTATCTAGTTCTTAAGGCCGCCATTGAATTAAATTACTAGTGTAGATACTGTGGTTGTTTGATTGTTAGGGTTAATTATATGGCAGATCCGTTAACTAACCAATATTAAGAAGAGATAAATATTCAGAATATAAATTGATGTTTCGTTTCCATGATCAGTTCTGATTTCTGTAGGTGGATGTGTGCTTGCGACTAAGGTTGAGATGAGTACGAGGATCTTCTCCAGCAAGATCATTGAATGTTAGTAGCAAATGTATAAAACCAGATTTGAGCTCGAAGTTTACATTATTGTCGATGTTTATGCACAATGGTTGATTTTCCACATTAGGAGCAACAAGCTCTTTGAGTGTTTGTTGTCGTTCAACAGCCACGGTGTTGACGCAAGCTTCCTTTTGTAACCTACGTAAAGTGTTTTCTATTTCGAGATCCACCTGCACTTGACTCTGGTTAGTAGAATGGGTTACAAGTATAAATCGTCAACATCATTTCCCTTTAGAAAACAATAGGCCAATACCTAATTCCACAAAAAAATCTATTTTGAACAGTACCACCATAGTTTTAAAACTCAGTCCAAGGCTCAGGTTCCGGGTTTTGACCGGGTCACTGGGTCAGCCTGGTCAGTTCTTTTTTTAAATCAAAACGTCATTTTAGTAAAAAAACAAAAAAAACAAAAGTCAACAGGTTTGCAACCGGGTCTTAGCCGGGTCACACTGGGTTTTTTGTTCCCCTATTTTTTCTTCAACCCAACCCGGTTCCAGCCCCGGTCGGCCATGTCCCGGGTCGACCTGCCGGGCCAGGTTTCAAAACTATGAGTACCGCTTCTATAAATGAATAGTACCGCAGCAAGCAAAAATTTTGTTTCTTTTTTTTTTTAGAAAAATAAATAACAATCACAGCAAATAAAAATAATAGCACAAGAATCTACTAAAATTACTTCCCTGGCAACGACACCAAAATTTGTTGTGATGTTGCGGTTGTACAAATTAATTACCTTAGTTTAAAACACAACACACAAGATAGTATAGAGCAAGCAAGAGGTCGATCCCATGAGGAAGGTTCAAGTCAAATTTTTATGCTAGATGATATGCAACTTTGAAGGGGGGTTGGATGTTATCTAGGCTAAAACAAAAGAAAATAAAAAACTATCAAGCGAAATTAAATAAAATCAGAAAATTATCAATAGAACAAGGAGTTTTATATGGTTTGTGTTGGCATGAAACCAAATGGAGTTGATGAAGAACATGTTAAGTTGAAAGCTTTCCCTTTCTCTCTAAAAGGGACAACAAAGATGTGGTTTTTCTCTATTTTTTTAGGTTCCATTGAAACTTGGAATGACATGAAGAAGATTTTCTTTGAAAAATATTTCCCGACATCTCGAGTTGCCAACATAAGGAAAGAAATATGTGCGATTCGGCAATCTTATAGAGGGAGACTCTCCGAGTATTGGGAAAGATTTGAGCAACTCTGCGTTCAATGCCCTCATCATTAAATACCTGATCAACTACTCATTCAATATTTCTATGAAGGATTGATGCCTACTGATCGTAGTATCATTGATGCGGCAAGTGGAGGAGCATTGGTAGACAAGACACCCGAGGCTGCACGCCAATTGCTCCCAAATATGGCAGCCAACTTGAAACAATTTGGCACGCGTGGAGACTTCCCAAGCAAACGAGTAAATGAGATAAGTACTTCTAATCTTGAGAATAAAGTTAATGATCTTACTTATTTTATGCGTTCTTTGGCTTGTGGCAATGTACAAGAGGTGAAAGTTTGTAGCATATGCTCTTTACAAGGACATGCTTCGGATATGTGCCCAACAATGCAAGAAGATTACATTGAACAAGCTAATGTGTTTGATGGAGGATTTAACAGACAGCCCCAGCGTAAATACGATCCCTTTTCTAACACGTACAATCCTGAATGGAGAGATCATCCCAACTTATGTTATGAGAACCAGTCTCAATAAGGAAATCAAGGCCGACATTTCCATAGATTTAGCCCCAACAAAATTATCAAGCGAGACAGTCCCCTTCATTCACAAACTCCAATATCATGGGGTCGTCATCCAGTGATGATCTTTGTGAGATGATGAAAACTTTGGCTTCTAAGACTGTGACCTTGCAACAAAATTTCATGTCTTTTCAACAGGAAACAAAGTCAAGTATTCACAACTTGAAGTAGCAAATGGGGCAAGTAGCTTCGAGTGTAGGGAAATTAGAAGCACAAAAGAGAATATTAGTGCGATCATGCTGTGAAATGGGAAAGAACTTGAAAGGCAAAGGTCGAAGCAAATTGAGATGGAGGAAGAAGAAGAGATAAAAACCGAATTGAGTATAAAGAAGAAACACCCTCTTCCTCCACAAATTGAAACAATGACCAACACTCCAAAGGTAACTCCTCACTCAATGAATTCCAGTTTTAAAATAATTCCACCCTTTCCTGTGAGTTCTTCTAGGTCAAAGATAGAGGACAAAGAAAAAGATATTTTAGAGGTTTTCAAGAAAGTAGAACTCAGCATTCCTTTGCTTGATGCTATCAAGTTAAATCTCAAGTGTGCCAAATTCTTGAAGGAGTTGTGTACTACTAAGAGAGTGTACAAGCTAAAAGGTCATGAAATGGTAAGTATGGGTGAAGTTATATCTGCTATCGTTCAAAAGAATATGCCTTTGAAGCAAAAAGACCCAGGTGCGTTTACTATCCCATGTGTTATTAGTAATGCTAGTTTTAAAAGGGCTTTATGCGATTTTGGTGCATCTATTAGTGTTATGCCTAAATATGTTTATGATTCTCTTAGTCTAGAGCCTTTGAATAAAACTAGTATTGTAATCAACTTGCGGATCGTAGTTTTGTTTATCCATTTGGTGTGATAGAAGATGTCCTAGTTAAGATTGATTGTTTGATTATTCCATGCGACTTTTATATTCTTTATATGGAACATGATTCTTGTGATTCATCAAACAACACTCTTATATTGTTTGGGAGACCATTCTTAAAAACTGCCAATACAAAGATTGATTGTGGCAATGATACTTTGTCTATGAAGGTAGGGGATGAAAAAATTTAATTTAATTTTCACGATACAATGACATATCCTTATAGTAATGTTTATTCTATCACATGATATGACCAAGTTGATAAGTGTGTGCAGCAAGTTTGTGATTTTGATTGTGAGGATGGATTAAGTATGGCTTTAAGCAATGACTATGATTTTACCAAGATAGAAGAGATGGAGAGGCATATATGTGTTGCCCAAAATGTGCATGAATCAGCATTGGATTTGCAAGCTTTGCAAACTGTCCTCCATGATGCAAGAGTCATTTATCCCATCACGGACAGTGAATGAGTGACGCCTATCCTTTTGGTGCCTAAAAGGATTGAAATTACATTGGAAGAAATACAAAATGATGCTTATGAGAATGCAAGGATTTACAAAGAAAAGACCAAGAGTTTTCATGACCGAATGATTACAAAAAAAAAGCTTAATGTTGGAGATAAAGTCCTTCTTTATCATTCACATTTGAAACTTTTTCCTGGAAAGTTGTGCTCTCATTGGATTGGACCCTTTGTTTTTTCTAATGTTTTTCCTTATAGTGCAGTTGAAATTACAGGTTTAGAAACCAAATACTCAAGGTCAATGGGCATCGCTTGAAACCTTTCTATGAAGGTTGGATGACAGAACTCACCGCTTTTGTGGAGTTAGCTGAACCAATCTATGAAGAATGAGCATGTAGCTTGTCGAGCCAATGACATAAAACAAAAGCGCTTACTGGGAGGCAACCCAGCAAAAAAGGAAAAAAAATCAGATTTGCTTTTTTTTTTCCTATCTTTTATTTTTCACATTTTACTTTATTTTTATCATTCTCTTATATTCCTTTTCTTTTAGTTTAACATTGAGGACAATGTTGTGTTTTAAATGTGGGGTATTGGGAGAATGTTGGGTTTCTTATTTTGGTTTTCTTTGTTGTTCCAAAAAAAAAACAAATTTCTATGTTTGATCTTTTGAACTCCTATTGGTTTATGAGAATATGAGTATTATATATAAGAATTAATTGAGATAGATGAAGATATAAATCGAATGAAAGAGGGTGCATGCAACTTTTAAGGTTTAATTGGTTTAGAGATTGACTTTGAGAATATGTCATGTTGACTTTATAATGTTATACCAATGCAAGCTTTTGAGCCTTCAACATTATATTATTTGATTGTGCATTTTTTTAATGATTTGTATCTCTAGAACTTGCTTCATATCTTGTTGAGATTACATTTGCATTACATATATACATGAAGATGATAAAGATATTATGAATTTTAACCACTTGAGCCAAAAAGTCAACATAAAGCATAATAGTGAGCTCTTTTTGAACTTGTTTATCTTTTCTTTGTTTATCCATGTATAAGCCTTAACTTTTTTATATGTTTTTCTTTTCCCTGGCCAAGGATTAGTAGAGAAGGATTAGTAGAGCATATGCTTGTGATATCTCATGGAATTAAGGGTGGAAATTATGTGAAAAGAAAGAAGAAGTGATGTTTGATGAAAAGATGGGTAAAGTTACCAAAGGTGAAAAAGAAAAAAGAAAAAAAAGAAAAGAAAAAAAGAAGAAGAAGTGTTCCTTTATTTTCTTATGATTTTTTATTAAAAGAGCTTGAAATAAAAAAAAAGTTAAGCATTGGTGATTAAAGATGGAAAATGTATTTGCTTTAGTGGAATATCTTGTTTGAAATATCATTTTTCAGAATGCTCTACTTTCTTGGGCTTGAACCTTTTCTTTTACTCTCTTTTACCTCACCTTAACCTTAGCCCCATTACAACTGGAAAATAAGACCTTTTGATTCATGCATTGCTTGTAATATGTTAGTACTAGAGATGAGATTGAAGAGCAAACTTATGGTAGAACATATTCATTGATTGAATTTGAGAGATTTAAACACATAAGCCCTAAACACGTGATTGTTGGAGTGTATATCAATGAGATGACCTATCACTTTGGTATGACATCGATTTCATTTAAATCCCGACGATTAATTGAGTTTTGAAGTTTACATGTAAATAAATTCATAAAAATTTATAATCTTTATCCTTCTTAATTGTATTCTTGTTTATAATGCATATATTTTTGGATATTGGTGGGATATTAAGAGATTAGTTATAATGATTTGATTTAATTTAATTTCAATTTAATTTTACATATCCTTTCTCGAGGACGAGCAAGAGCTAAGTGTGGGGGTATTTGATGCAACCATATTATTCAATAGTTTCACCCACATTTAACTAGTGTTTTGCCTATGCTTTTATATATAAAATGCCTTGATATTTTTTGTTTTATGTTTTGAATGCATTTTTTGATGAAAGATGCAAAACAAAGTAAATTAGAGGTAATTGGCAGATTTGACCTTAAGTCGATGTTTTGTGCAGAGCGTGAGCTCTAGAGGTTGAAATGAAGTGATTCTAATGGCATTAAAAATCTAACATCCATAACTTTCTAGAAATCTAAGGCAAGAAAATAAAATAAGAAAGAGCATGGAAATCACAGCCTTCAAAGTCAAATCTTGCAATCTGCCAATGTTGACCTTCGGTCATTCAGACTTGAATATTTAAAGCTACAGAAGTCCAATTGATGCAAACTTAATTTTTTTGGATTCCTGACTCAAAGGCCCATCAACGTTCAAAATCAACGATGTCATATGAGGGAGATATGATTTTTTAAAGATGACAACTGAAGTCTGCCAGCAAACAGGTTTTGTGAAGAAACGAGTCCAAATTACGTTTCGAAGCATCTAAACCGATATTCAAGTTTTTATTTTAGCAATTTAGCTCCTCTAAGTCAAAGCTTGAAAATTTCATACAAGGCTATTTCTCCTTTTTTAGGAAAATAGTTATTGAAGTACTTAAATGTAAACTGTCTACTTAAAGGAGGATTATTTTGTAAAATAGAGACTAGGGTTTCCTAGGATAAAAAAAGAATGAGAGAAGAGAAGGGCGGCAGCCAACCAAGAAGAGAAAAATGCCTCCTTCCTCTAAGAAACCTGAAATCATGCATTCCTCCTTTTTTATTAGTTGTTCAACAAACATGCAAGTCTAAACTCTTTTTCTTGGTTGCAAGGACACAGAAACCTCCGGATTTCAAGAACTGTGAGATTTATTTTACCTTTTATTTTCAGTTTATATGATGAATATGATTGTTCTCCTATGTTTATTTTTTCTTTGATTGTTTATTTTAATTACTAGAGCAGACTCTAAGTTATTATTGTAGACAATCTATTGCTAAGTTTGATATCAAAACCAGAGTTGTGGTATATGAACTTGTGAAGCTACTGAGTTTAATAATTATGGCGGATCTACGTTATTAATCTTAGAAAGAACATTCAATCAAATCAAACATAGACTGCGGACAGTTATGTTTTCTTGATTAATCAACTTATCTAGTTCTTAAGGCTGCCATTGAATTAAATTACTAGTGCGGATATAGTGGTTGTTTGATGGTTAGGGTTAGTTATATGGCAGATCCGTTAACTAACCAATGTTAAGAAGAGATAAATATTCAGAATATAAATTGATGTTTCGTTTCCATGATTAGTTCTTATTTCTGTAGGTGAATGTGTGCTTGCGACCAAGGTTTGTTCTTTTGATAATTTTCTGATTTTATTTTATTTCTCTTGATAGTTTTCTATTTTCTTTTGCTTAAGCCTAGATAACGTCCAAACCCCCCAAATTGCATATCATCTAGCATAAAAATTTGACTTCAACCTTCCTTGTGGGATCGATCTCTTACTTGCTCTATACTATCTTGTGTGTTGTGTTTTAAGCTAGGGTAATTAATTTGTGCGACCGCGACATCACAACAAGTTCCCTCATTCATTTCATGATAAATTCATTCAATTCACACACATTTACATTAGAAACAACCTATTATAATAAATTCAATTAGAAAAACCACAATTTACCCCTTTCCCTCTTTGCTCTTCATATGGGCAGCTAATTTTCCTTGCCCCCACTCATGTGCCTAGCTTTTATATCAATCTAAGTTGTCCTTAGAAATTAGGATAATAAGCACACTAACCTTATTCAATGTTTTTTCTCGACAACCCTCATGACACAAGCTATCATGTTTAATCCTATTTCTACAAATAAAATTTCATAATGTATTAAACTCTTTAAAATATAAAGAGATGAGGTGGTAAACACCTACCTGTTCCTCTCAGTGGTCTCATTCTGCTAGCTTAAGGTACCGCAGTCGATGCCTCTCCTACTCTACACAAGACCATCATTTAATATAATTCATTCCCTTTTTCAGCATTTTCTTATCAACTAATAAGCATCATTATATGATTTCATGCAAGATTTTCATATCTAAATTAGATAATTTTTTCACGTTCATATAGCCACCCATTAACCCGAACCGTGTAGAATTTTCCAAGCTAATTTCTTAACCCAAACTTACCTCACCCTAATCACTTTATATAGGACTCTAGTTTTCCATTATTGTTTATTCTTGGGGCTATCCAAATCAGCCCTTTAACACCCACTAGTAGGGCTATCATAATAACCTTGCTTTAGTTTCTTGGAAACACTTTTGATCCCTAACAACTCTACACTTAAGGTTATCACTCTAGCCCCCCCCTAAAAAAAAAACATAGACTTCTAGGGCGGTCACAACAGCCCCAAATTCTTCCAAAAATTAAGTCTTTCTAATGCTCTAGTTCCTTTTAATTTTGGGACAGTTTTGGTTCATACAAAATCAATTTTGATAACAGTTTCAAACAATCATAAATAACAAATGAATAATATTCTAAACAATCCATATGTTCAAGTTGTAATTCATTATTATAAGTATAACATATCCAAATACCAACTTCATCCAATGGTGAAATTTATAGAAACTTGGGATTAGCCGAACTGACCTAAAACTTGTAGACCTACAATATACAAAGTATAACTTCTATTTGAAATGTTTGTTTTTTATCTTCATCATTCAGAATCTAGATAGCATCTGGATGAGCAACATATCTAAATCATAGCCTGATCCAACAGTGGATGGAAGAGAAAATAGTCGACGAGGAAGACTGTCCAGAAGTGTAGTTTCATAGAAATGTTCCTCCCATTGTATCTCTTAAATGGAGATTAATATAGAAGATCCCTTTAATGATAATGTACAAGACATGAAGGAGAACAACATATCCAAATATTGTTCTAATCTAAAGGTGGAAGATGGCGTTATAGTTGTCGACGTTTATGCCATCTATATTTCTTCTCCCGAACCTCTCTCTAAACTCTCTAAACCACCCAAATATCTCTCTTTTATCACTTATTGACTCTTTTTAACTATTCTATGTTAACATTTTGGTGTAGATAAAGAATGAGAAGAAAAGATCAAAGAACCCTAAACCCTCTCTTGCTCTTACAAGTCACCGCAAGAATGAAAATAGAATGATATTTATAGTGTTATCTTCTTGTTGATTGCACCTTTACCCTCGCCCCTTTTTATCATTTGTACATAAACCCCTAACCTTTTATTATTTGACCATTGACCCCTCTTGATCTTACATATTCATTTTGTACCCACAAACTGTTCTAACAATTTAATACTATATTCACTTTTCATTTTATTAATTTCACCATTTTTGTCTTGATTAAGGTTTCTTTAATTTAATTTAACTCATTTTACTATCGATTAAATTTCTCATATTTTAATAACCTAGAAAAAATTATAACCGGGGATTTATAAAAACCCTCGGTCAAAAAACTGTAAACCAATGTTAATTAGGGGAAATCCTTAATTTGAAAAATAATTAAATTAAAGGGAAATTTTTTATTAGAGGTGAAAATTTTTGGTAAATTGGTGGAAATACCCTGAATAAATTAAAGTACAAATACATGCACAAAAATATCGATGATCGAGGGAAACTCATGCTTAATAGCGTAATTTATAACTAAAAGATAATAAAATTTATAGAAATTATGAAATGATAAAAAAAAATTATTCGTGAAAAATACCGACGAATAGGGATTTGATAGAAAATACACCTAAGACATAAAAGAGTTGTTATTTTTTTGTAATTTTCAGAAAATAAATCATCTTCTCTCCCTATAAATTCCCATCGGTTGTCTTAAGGGAAAAAGGAATGGAAAAATTTCCTTTCTTCTTTATTTTTTCTTCAAAATTCTTTGGATTATGAGTATGGAAGATGATTTGGATGTTTGTTCCAATTGTTAACAAATAAAATATGAGAAATTAAGAGAGAAAGTAAGGATGAAAGCTTGGGGTTTTAAAGAGGGAAATTATGGGAAGTTGAAAAGGAAGGTGGAAACTTGGAATTCTTTACAAGAAAACACTTCCATTGAGTGTATTGGTTATGGTAAGTTCTAAATAATTAATTTCAACCATTAGTTGGGTTTTTTATTATTTTAAATTAGGAAACCCCAATTCTTGAAATTTGAATTCATGAGACTTTTAGTGTTTGAATGATAATTGGGTTGTGTATTATTATTGTTGGGTTAGGTGAATGCATAATAATAAATTGAATTTGAGTAAATTATGTTAAAATTGAAAAAATAAAAAATTTTCAATTCTAGGGTTCATGAAAAATTTTAGGGTTTTGTAGTAAATTTGATTAAATAGAGATGAATGGATGATGGGAATGATAATCTAAGAGAAAAATTGAAATAAAACAAAGGCTAATTAATTTTACTTAAGGCCGGCCATGGGGGCATTTGGGGGAGATGGAAGATTGGTTCAATTCTTGTGATAGTGTAGTTTATTAAATGTTTAGATATGAGAAATTATGTTTGGGATAAAGTTTTGGTTGGATATGTGAATTACATAATGTATGTATATCTTGGAAAATTTTGGATGTGAAATTTGATAATATTGAATGTTATGAATTATGTGTAAGCCTGATTAGTTGTAGCTGGGATAGAATATTGGATTACTATACATTTTACATATTGGAATGGAAGTTTCAAAAAGTGTGGATATGAGATTTTAGGAACTTGGAAGTAAAAGTATAAATTTAACTTAATAGAATTGTGGATTAGATTTTGTGATAATAAATGAGATAGATGTCGTGGAATAAACAGAAAACAGGAACATGGTTTCTTTACTGGTTAAGTGACCAACCTTGTTTGGAGGTTAGGGATTTTTATAATTAAGTGATAAATTGATTGAATTGGTTTATGTATTGTGTGTTTGATATTGAAATTATCATGTTTGAGTAATGAATTGTGGAAGTTATAAATAGTTATAAAAGTTCTTAAAATTGGCTGAATGATTAGCTTGTGAGTTTTGAGAAATTTTGGAAGTGATCTTGAAGTTTAGTTGAATGATGTTGATTCCATGTTCTTGTAAGTTTTGGTAATGGTAGTGAAAGGGTTTATATTAAATTTTGTATGAAATTGAGAATTTGAGTATACAAGTTTGAAAAGAAATGGCATGTTGAGTTAATTGATTTTGTTGGGCTAAGATGTGAATCTTTTGGGTTTTAATTGGGCTATTAATACTTGAATTAGAAAAGAGGAAAGATTAAATCAATATTGTTGTTTTGTTTCATTGTTAATATAGAAATTGGAAATTTTTCAATTTGTATGTGAAATTGTTGATTTGAATTATGTGTTATATTTTTGGTGTGACAATAACATGTTTGAAAATTTATTGAGGAAGTCATAACAAAATCATGAATTTCATTCGAATTGTTAGTAAATTTTGAAAAAACTTAGAAATTTAATCTTGATTGTTTGGTTAAATTTGTATGTTTGGATGTGAATTTGATATGTTAGTGTTTAATGATATACTAGAACTAAGAATTTAGTTTTGTGGGATATGAGGATTCTACGTTTAAATATAAATGGGTAATGTGGAATAATTGGATTGGTAGGTGTTAATGTGAAATTAGATGTAATTGAGCCTAATCGAGCAATTTAAAAATATTAAAAAATTATATGTATGGAAATAAATGAGGGACACAAAAATATAAATGCAAATATTTATATTTGGTGCTGAAAATTTTATATATGTATGGAAAATTGAAATAAATGTTGGATATTAATATGGATGTCTCTTAGACTCAGGAGAAACATTTGGTGTTGGATCATTAATAAATAGAATTGTTTGTTAGGAAAATCAAGTAGTGCTCATCAACTGGCCTTTTATTTATGATAATTGATAATGACAATGCAAATTTTTATTTACTTATGAAATGCATCTTGAAAAGAAATATAGAATAAAATACTGATCAAATTGTTTGTTTTTAAGTTGAGTACATGAGAGGGGGTTATTGATAAAAATGTTTTAAGGTGGCCATATAGGCGGGGATTATTTATATCCACATGAGCGCCGGGGGGGGGGGGTTAGGGGTATTGTTAAAGAAATGATTTAAGTCGGCTGCATGAACGGGAATTATCGTTCAAAATAAATGAAATTATGCCTACTGGACAAGAAATGAATGTTATATGAATTATGGTTATGGGCAAGAAATTAATGTTATGTGAGATATGCTTACAAAATAAAGAAATAATATGATGTAAATTATGTCTTTGGAGTAGTAGATTGATATCATATAAATTATGTTTTCGGGGTAGGGTAATGACATTCAATTAATACATGTACTCTAGAGTAAGGGGAAATGATATGAGAAGAAATATATTACAAACTCATAGTCTAAAATTTGTGCATTAGTGTTAAAAGATGGAAGTTCTTGACAAAAGAAAAAAATATGCTATTATTTGGGATGAAAGTTCCCCAACAGCTAGTTTAGAAATATCGATGAATTTAGTAATAAAGTAGTGTTTAAAAGTACCAGTAGCTGGATAATTTACGTAAGAAAATACAAAGAGAATAATTAATGACATTATCATAAATAAGTCAAAATTTCCTCCCATTTTTTCTATTTGAAGTTGAAGGTCATTGAAGACAAGAGGGAGCTCAAATTCTTTTCATTTCTTCAAAAATTGTGCTTGATTTTATAAATTTGTGAGTTTGTGGAGTTATTATAGGTGATTATTAGTGGAGAAAACAAAATAAAAAGTAAAATTGGTGAGGAAAAATAAGTTAGGAAATTGGAAATTCTAATGAGAGAAAGCTTGGATTTTGAAGAGAATAAGTAAAAAATGCTGGGTAATTGTCAGGAGCTCACTAAATTGAGTTTAATTGGTTGGTAAGATGTTATTTACCATTTATTTTCTGTTCTCATGGGTTTAGTGTGGGAGGATGGAGAACCCTTAATTTTCCAATTTTAGGGTTTATGAAAATTATTTAGGAAATGAGTTTTTAGTATTAAATTGATGAAAGTGGTATGAGATGGCTAAGTAGGTTTTGAATAAATATGCTTGAGAATGTGTTGAGGAAGTTATGATAAATTGTGAAAGTTGTTTGAATTGGGTGATTGGTAAGTTTACAAGTTTTTAAGAAATTTTGGAAATAAATTTGAACATGTAGTTGATTTATGTTGTTTTCATAGTTTTTGTATGTTAACAAGAGTAGTCTATATGAAATTGTATGTGTAATGAAAAATTTGAGTATGCAAATTGGAATGAATTGAATTAAATTGGAAGGGCTAAGTTAAAGTTACTAAAGGTTTAAATTGAACTATCAATGCTTGAATTAAAAGAAAAAAAAGATCTATTTAGTATTGTGGTATTCTTTTGTTATTATGGAAGTTCAGAAATTAAGATTGTAATGAAAATTGAGAAATGTTTAAGTATGGGTAGAATAACAAATGAAATAGGGTGTTAATTAATATACATTCATGTGATGGAGTAAATGATCTATTAATAAAAATATCTCCTTTTAAATCAGGAGAGGTATCTAGAGTTGGACTTTCAGTGTGGGGTGCTCGATTAACCAGAAGAGCATGTAGATGCTCGTCACCTTTTCTTTTTATTTATATTAATGTCAATACAAGTTTTTATTAATTGTGGAATGTATCTTGAGAAGGGAATATGGAAGAAAATCTTGTATCAATTTGATGAGGTTACAAAAATCATAGGGAATATTCTGTGATGAATTGTTCTTGAAAATTCTTGTATATCATTTACGGTGAATTCTATGACCTTCACTTCAAGACCACGTTGGCATCTCCTTTGACAAATCTTCTTCGAGGGGAGTATGAGACTCTTCTGGAATAAATACTTGCACAAAGTCCCCTGAGGGTGCTGATGGGGGACCCTCAGAATATCAAGTCAGTACTTGGAATATTTGTTTAAAAAATAACATTAATAAAGATATTAATGAGCTTTTATGAAAGTATAAAAAAGGTTGGAGAAGAAGATCTAGAGGTCAAAGGGAAGAAGTCTAGAACGTGTTTTTTTTTGTCTTTGAATATGTCTCTCTTCTTTATGTATATTCCTCTTTTCTTTTATATTACCTAATTTGAACTGCCTCATGCAACATGGGAGGGGTAGAAACGTAATCTCGTATGATTAAAATAATGTTATCTTATTGCTCGTACCATCACATCTAATTCATGTAAACATGGACTACTTCGTATTTAATAGGATTATGATGGCATCATAATTATTGACCCGGACTCAGGGTATGGGAGGCTCAGTGTAGAGTGACACTTCAGTCACATACTCAATCTGAGGGATATTGGGCTAAACTCACACCCTGAGCCCAGTAGGAGTTGGGTCTAGCTTTTGACTGTATCCAAGAATGGTTAGGGATGGTTGTGCCACAGCCTGACATGAAACT
>Ga0325410_1001194_pt1 | contig 28596 bp, 29 predicted proteins | sample PopdelMetagenome_16_FD_206182 | JGI IMG/M metagenome (GOLD analysis project Ga0325410, IMG submission 206182) | Populus deltoides microbial communities from Bellville, Georgia, United States - Xylem-PdIQD-R3 | ecosystem: Host-associated > Plants > Phyllosphere > Stem > Wood/Secondary xylem...
AGGAGAAAAAGAAAGAAAAATTTATTGTTGATAAATCATCCCCCACCACCACCGCCCATTAAAATAAATGACGTGGCAATGCTTCCATTAAAATAATAAAAAGGCATTTCTGGCCTCTTAAAATACTGCCCGGGCTTCTCGTAGTGTTTGGCGCTTGGGCAAACACGCCTGTCATCCATGTTGTTTTTCATTTTCCTGCTTTCACGGCGACCACTGAATTGATACGTGAATCTTTGCTGAACCAAGAAGTAAAGGGTATTCTTGCCGGCCTTTTCTCCACGATCACATATATTCACATCAGAGCTGCTGTGAGGGCCCCTGTTTGACTATTGCTGTGGCCTCAAAAATTCTTAGCCACCAATAATAGCCCTGGCCCAACTCAATTCATAAGCCTGGGCTTTCAGTATATTCCCGATTCTCAGAATCGAGATGTGGGCCCCTTTTATAAAAGATCTCGAAGCCCAGACCCATTCACAGCGTGAACTTTTTCACGCCGCCTAACTTCCCGTTAACCTAAGTACCAAAATAGGGGGGATAACTACAAATCAGCCCCCGACCTTCTAATCTTTGCTAAATATAGCTCAATGTTCCGATGGGTCCCCCACCATATTATCCAACAGGTCTCATCGGGGAAGCACGTGCTTGAATTTAAAATAGCTGGGAGGAAATTAAAAAATAATAATGAGTATAATTTGCTAGAGTAAAGTAAAATAATAATAACAATCAACTCTCTTTATTTAGTAAATATAGCCATTCTCTCGTTGTTACCTTTTCTTTTTCTCATTTTCATTTTTGTATTTTAAAAATACTTTCAACAAAATTTAATTTTTTAATTTTACTTTAAATTAATATTTTTTAGTGTTTTCATATTATTTTGATATGCTAATATCAAAAATAATTTTTAAAAAATAAAAAAATATATTATTTTAATATACTTTCAATTAAAAACTACTTTGAAAAATAATTACAATCACATTTTCAAACATGTTTTACCTCTTCCCACCGCAACCCAAGTTTATTTTGTTATCTTGCGATCCTTTACTGCAAGAATGCAATACTAACAAAAACTCATTTCTCGTCATTCATTCTTCATCGGTTTTATTTTTTTTACATTAATTTTAAAAATTGAATTCGTGCTATACAGTAACAATTGTTTTTTAAAAATTACCATTGAAAAAAATCCAAGAAACCCAAAATCCATCCTGCTCAATGACATGTTGTTTGCTTGCAAATGACTGATTGCATGCCATTACTCTGATGTCATGCACGATAAATATGATGTAGGCAAAACCTGGACCAACAAGTGGCCTGGTTATTTTTGCAGGACTTGTTAGGACAACCTGTAATTTGAGTGACGCAATAAAACCTGTTTTTATTTTTTTTCAACAAATTGAAAATTCAAATCAATAGATAGCTAGTAGCTCAGGTCCACATTTGTTTTTTATAGGATGTCCATGAATATTTCCACGCGGAACAAATATTCTCGGGTTTCTTCAAAACAAAAAGGCCATCATTACAAAAATAATATTGAAGGAGTAGTTGTTTTAGACAGGGGAGGGAGAGAATAAAAAAATAATGGTTTTAGTTAAATGAGAAACAAAAACAAAAGGTCTAAAATGCACAAGTGTTGCTTCACGCATGTTCAGGGTCAATCAAAGATTTTTTTAATGTTGGTCTTAACCTTGTACATGCACACTGATTATTATTTTTTTTATTAGTAATTAGCTCATATTAAAATTCATATTATTTTTTTTAATTTTTCAATATAAAATATAAAATTCATCAGTGTATATACTTCACGTTAATAGAAAGAAAATTGTGTTTTTTAATATAAAATAAATTTTTTTATGTTTGATTTGAGATGAAAAATACTTTGAAATAATCTTTTTAAATTTATTATTCACAACAAATATAATCTATTTTTATATAAATTGTTTCTAATTTTTTAATATATGATATTAAAACTTTAAATATTATTTTTTAAGTTAATGTAAATTAATCTATGTAATCTAGGACCCAGCCTTGATGCATAAACTCCTGATAATATTTAATTAAGTTTTGAAGGTTGGAGACAGATACGCGAAGTGCATCATTGGCTGGGGGCTAATCCGCAGTTTTCACGTAATAATAATGATAATAATAATAGCAAAAACCTTACCGTCAACCTCCAGCAAGAACAACTGAAGACGACACGTGTTAATCACAGCTCACGGTAACCTCGTCCTCCTCCTTCCTATTTCCTGTCCGAAGTTTTTGACCAGGTCCACTGCGTCCTTTACATCCGCAACAACTCTTGACACTCAGAAAATCACTTTCAAAAACCCTAATCACGTATAAAAATTCAAAACCCTTTTTTCCTCTCCAATGCAAAAAATAGAAACTAAAAAATCTCCTCCATTTTATACCCTCTCCAACAAACATTGCTCCTAATCTCCTAACACCGCCAAAATTATAGAAAACCTCCTCCTATGATTCCCAGGATTTGATAAAAGATCAAAATCCAAATCCAAGAATCCCAAATTTCAGCTTATTTTGATTCCAATTTGAAGGAACTATACTAGGGTTCAATGGATCAAAACCACATCGAATCAAATTCCTACAAATATCTAATAACAAACAAATCATCTTCATGGCTCGAAATCCGATTATTCTACGTAAGAGTAACTCCTTGCGTTATCGAAAGCGTACCCGACCACCTGACCATCCGCCATCTCCGTCGTTCAATCAGCACTCCACTCGAAATCAACGGCTCTAAAATCCCCTCCTCTGATTCCGCCTCCTTAACCCTCCGTCGCGACCGCCTCAACAAGGAATCATCGGAGGTCACATATGTTAGCACGGACAGCGTGCGCGTCACCCGCGGGGTTGAATTTGAAGTATTAGATAACAAGGACATGGTTTTGTGTGGGTCGTTGGAGAGGATCGAAACGACATCGTGGGGGAACAATGGGGGTGTAGGGGGGTTGGAGAATGATGCGAGGACAGGGTGGAGTTTAGAATGCTGTGTGGCGGCTGGTGTTTTTGAAGGGAACTCGGTGTTTAAATTGGGGGTTTCGGCGCCGGTGATCGAGGTCTATATTGCTGGTTGCTGTGGAGGTGTGCCGGTGATTTTGACGAAGACCATTTTGGTTGGTCCCATGAAGAAACCGTCCAGGTATGCGATGCTCGATGCGATTCCAGAGGATGAGGAGTTGGATAATAGGAAGCAAAACGGTGTTATTAGTAATGGGTTGGTTAGACAACGGAAAGTTCAGGTAAATTAATCCTGTTGTCATTAATGCATCTCTCTTTGTTTGGATTTTTAATCAGAAATAGAATGATGGGAAATTTAATAGTTTTGTTTTAGAGAAGTTAATCAGGAAATGCAAGTCTTTTGTTGTGTATTGGTTGTTATGTTGTAGGGAAGTGCGGTTGTGAATGTTGTAGGCTTTTTGTTTGATTGCCTTATCGTTGCTTAAGTTGGATTGAAGTTGCGTGAGTTTAGTTAATTCTGATTATGATTTTATTTAAGTTTTGTATAATGCAGGTAATGTGGATTTTGATGTTGATTGTGTTGTTTTAAGTTGTAGTTCTGCAATGTGTCTGAGCACTGGAGCATTAGGTTTGCTGGTCCTTGTTCTAAATTGTGTCCAGTGAATGTAATTGTATGACGATTTTCCCCCCCTGAATCTATCTACTGCACCCACATTTTTTATTTCATGAGAAGTAGGTGCAGCCTCTTGAACCACTTGTTTATTTGGCGAGAGAGAGGAAGGCAGCTTCTATGTAACATGAGTGTCTCCCTTGAAATTATTACTACCTGTACAAGTCTATCAATTGATTAAATTGTGGTGCAGCTTGGAGGTGGTCACAAATGATTTGTTGGATAACGTGCTCCTGTCTTCTTGAAATAAATCATGCAAATACGTGTTCCTCAACGGAAGCAATTACGGTCTTCTAGATATTCAACTGTAGATCAGCTTTTAGAAGCTTAACAAACTCTTGCACTGGACAAATTGGAAAATTTTCTGATATACCGAGGACATCTTTTTTTCATGTGTTGATCAATGTGAATCATGATGTGCATAGCTGCTTAGGTTGAATACAAGAGCATGATTCAATATATATTGAGTGATTTTCTGATGATGTATTTTAGAAAGGTTGTTGACACATCAGTTTACTTGGAATAGCATCCCTTCATCAGCAATTTGTGATATTCCAATTGCTCATCAACATTGGGCCCTTGTGCAGATTACTGAAGCTGAAGATGATGATGGCTATGAACCAGATGAGAAAATTGGAAGCCAATACTACTCAGAAGACATGTATTATGGTGAGGATGGGCAACTCTCATGGTTTAATGCTGGTGTGAGAGTTGGTGTTGGAATTGGCCTTGGGATGTGTCTTGGTGCTGGCATTGGTGTTGGACTGCTCATGCGTTCATATCAAGCAACTACGAGGAATTTTAGGAGGAGGTTTTTTTGAACCGGGTATTTTCTGTCTAAGAGCTTGTTACTGTGGATGAACAAAAACAGCTGGAAATATTTCAGAATGTAGAATTACATCTGTAATATTGCTCAATATACGAAGTCGAAGGAGATGGGGAACATATAAGGCAGGCTTGATCTGTTAAGTGTGAGTTTCGGTAAATGATACGGAACTTGTACAGTATTTTTGTATGGTAGTTGTAAGATCTATATATATTGACAAGGAGACCAGCTTAAAGTTCGTCATCTCATTCCTCTAGTTGCTTAGAAGATCATGACTTGTGGTGGTCCAAATGGAAGTCGGATATAATGCAAATTTGCTTAAATATTTGGACTCGCAGAGCTTGGGAGTAGACTCTGGAGGGAATGACAGCCTCGATCTTCCGAAGAACCTGCAAGAGATATGCAGGCCTGCATGGGTTTTTGGTGGTGCCAGTGTGCCTCTATAAAAATGCATATAGTTTTCTGGGTCCTGTAGTGTATTTGTGTAGCTCTCTCTCTAATGTAAGTGTAACAGGTTTATTTTCTCTTGTTTCAAACTCAAAACTACCGCGTCTCATTTTTGCATTTAATTAATTTGTTTCAAGCTGTTTGTTGCATTTCTGAAATAATGGGGAAGTGTTTTGACGACATATCATATCGGAGTGCTGTTATTTCTGTGATCTGATTTTTGCTATCTTTGGAGGAACGTAGAAGCATTGAACCAGGTATTTATTTCCATTTATCCCCAGGCTAATAGCGTGTGGTTGGCAGTGTGATTGCGGTTGCTTTTCAAATAGTTTTTTATACCGAAATACATGTCAATGATATTTTTTTATTTTTTAAAAATCATTTTTGACATTAGTACATTAAAACGATCTAACAAGTACAAACCGTACTTAATTTTAATAAAAAAAAAAAAATTCAAAATTTGACAAAACACAGTTGCAAACACAATACCAGACATACCTTAAACACATATGAAATGCTAGTTTTTCTTTTTATACACTCCCCCTCAGGTGCACTTTTACTTTTTATGTGAAAGGCCTTCGAAACCGGCTTTCACCAGTGGTGAAATGACAACTGACAGGGCGGGGAAGGTAAATTCTTCTGACAGTGGTTTTTCAAATTTTCACTTCCTCCTCTTGTAAGAAAGAAAAACTGCTAGTGGTTTAACGAAAGCCGCCCAAACAGGGTAATAGCAATACTTCACCGTCTCTAATTAGCGACCTATGTTGTTGGTAGCGACTGGCAAAACCCTGGTCATGGTTGCAGTTTTTTTTTCCCTTCCACGTGGGTATCCTTACTGAGAATAAATCTCTAATGGGTAATGATGGTCTTAAAAAAACACTAAGTCTAAATAAAATAAAAAATAAATGAAGTGAGGGACTCGAAGTCATCGAAGCATTACTGCAGCTTTTCAAAACCCCAAGGACGAGGGGTCAGAAATAGTCTACTGCTCTAGACAAGCAAGGGTAGGGTAGGGGAAGGGACTTTTCACCATCTCCCTCCCATCCAAACCATGGGAAGCAAAAACAAACCAACAGAAAAAACGACACTCCATCAGCCTCTTTCTCTCACATTTCAGTTCACAAATAAGTAAATAAAAAAGAAGCTCTTTTCCCTCCACCTCCATCTTACCCACCCAAAAAATGGCCAAATTCCTCACGTTAAACCCTAACAAGTACAAAAAATTGTAAATGAGCGCCACGACTACCAGATCTTTAGCGACAATGGCACACCGCCGTAACACTAACACTCCTCCTCCTCCTCCACAACAACAACAACAACAACTTATCCCTCTTGTTGTCACTCTCAACTGCATCGAAGATTGTGCCATCGAACAAGACTCCTTATCCGGCGTCGCTTTAATCGAACACGTCCCTCTCGGCCGCCTCTCCGATGGCAAGATCGAATCTGCCGCTGCCGTCCTCCTCCATTCACTCGCTTACCTCCCACGCGCCGCCCAACGCCGTCTCCGTCCTTACCAGCTCATCCTATGCCTGGGGTCGGCTGACCGAGCTGTCGACTCCGCTCTCGCTGCCGATTTAGGTCTCCGGCTTGTACACGTGGATAGTTCTCGAGCCGAGGAGATCGCTGATACGGTTATGGCTTTGTTTCTAGGCTTGCTGCGCCGGACGCATTTGTTGTCAAGACATGCCTTATCAGCTTCCGGTTGGCTTGGCTCGCTGCAGCCGCTTTGTAGAGGAATGAGGAGGTGTAGAGGTTTGGTATTGGGCATTGTTGGTAGATCTGCATCAGCTAGATCTTTGGCTACTAGAAGCTTAGCTTTTAAAATGAGTGTGCTGTATTTTGATGTACACGAGGTACTTATTCAAGCACTTTAGAATTTTCAGTTATTCAAGTTGCTTAGATAAGTGTTGATTTTGATGCCAAACAATGTCGTTTTTAGAATGTTTTTTGTTGCTTGTGAATTAAATAGGAGAAAATTGTTAGATTTTTTTAATAGGATTGGCTGATGGGTTAGTAGAGCCATTTGAAGTTAAAAGAATTTTTTTGTTTTGTGGATGCAGTTGATTTATGGGCAGATCAGAAATGATCTTCATTGTGATGTTTTATGGGGTTTATGTGGAGATAATACATTTCGTGCCTGTAAATATTTCCAAATTAGTTGGTTATAAGGCACAAGTTGTTTTCTTATCTTTGTAATGAAAGAAAATAAAATCTTGGTTTAGCATACCCTGTTATATTTGATAAGCTTGGCATTTGGAAGATGCAATTTGGGTATGATTGAGAAACATTCTTTTAGAAGTTGATTAGTTGTGGGATTTGATGTTTTTTGAAGTGTTACTACTTCTAATTTAATGCATTGACTTGTTGTGCACTCTTTTGCTTCTATTTTCTGGTGCCCAAGTTATTTGCATTTGCATTTGCCCTCCATTCACGTTTTTGCCTAAATTAAATAATGCAGGGGCCAGGAAAATTAACCAGGTCTTCTATTACATTTCCTTCAGCTGCTCGAAGAATGGATACTCTTAATGATTTACTGGCTGCGAGTGATCTTATTTCACTTCACTGTGCTTTAACTAATGAAACTGTTCAGATTATCAATGAAGAGTGCTTGCAACATATAAAGCCAGGCATATTACTCTCCTTACTCATTTTGAGAAGTTTGCAATGATTTACTTCCTGTTGATATTTATGTGGAAGGAACCTCTTTGCTTTCTTATAGGGGCATTTCTTGTGAATACGGGCAGCAGTCAGCTGCTGGATGATTGTGCTTTGAAGCAACTTCTGATTGATGGGACCTTGGCCGGTTGTGCCCTGGATGGTGCTGAAGGGCCACAGTGGATGGAAGCATGGGTATGTATGATTTATGAATTGGATTATGATGTTATTTTTAGGATATATACAAAAAATTTAAATGGAGTATGTTATTTCTTGGAATCTACAATGTTTCATGGCCAATTTGAAATATCAGTTACTTCATAAAAAAATTAATAACATACTCTCCCCCTTCTAAATAACTTAGCAAGTTAGGTTGGGTAGGTTGATGGACACCCCTAGTTGTCTCTGTTTAGTATCATTTCAGTGGTAACTAAAATGCCGGGCGCTATAAAACATGCTCCTTCCAGTTTAATTCAAAAAAGTTGTGGGCCTGTATGATTTATATTGCCTGTTGCCCTATTTAATCACCCTTTTCCCCTGTTAGTCAATTTGTATTTTTTTTATTTATACCAGTAGCCTACAATGTTCAACTGCGATCGAATGCTCATGTGGCATTGCTGCTTAAAGCAAATGTCTTGATTCATTTTGGCCTAAATCAACCGTTGCTTTTCTGAATATACATGTTCCTCAGGAAAAAACTCTATCCTCGTCATACTTTCCATTACTAGACTATGGATTGGAACAAAATCAAATTCTTTTTTTTTTTTTTGTAGTTTTAGATGGTAAAGGCCCTTATCGTTACACTTCCTGTTTAGATATAGTATGGTGAGCGGTAAGGGTTGAGGTCTCAAAGCACTGAGCATGGTCTTGATTTTTGGTGATGTTTGGAAAAATGTGTGCTGTAGACTAAGATTTTATGTGAATGTTGTATGATATTTAACTCAGAATATAGCACCTCTGACTGAGTGATCCATCCCAAACTTTTGCTTCAGGTAAAAGAGATGCCCAATGTATTGATACTCCCACGCAGTGCAGATTACAGTGAAGAAGTGTGGATGGAGATAAGGGACAAAGCTATCTCTATTCTGCAGTCATTCTTCTTTGATGGGATCATACCAAAGAATGCTGTTTCTGATGAGGAAGGGGAAGAAAGTGAAATAGGTGATGAAAGTGAACAATTTCACAGGCAAGACAAAGAAAGTACTCTGCAGGATTCTGTTGGTGAGCAATTGACCGATGATATTCCGCTAACTCCAGAAACCTCTCGCAAAAAAGTCAGTGGTCAATCAATAGAATCTACCAGCCAAGCTCAGGGTTCTGGCATGTCTCAAAATACAACCACAAGATCTGATGAAAGACGCAGCCGATCAGGCAAGAAGGCAAAAAAAAGACATGGCCGTCAAAAACCTCGACAGAAATCAGACAATCCTTCTCAATTAGAGAAAGAAAGTACTTCACATCAAGAAGATGATACTGCTATGAGTGGCAGTGATCAAGTCTCCAGTTCTCGGTTTGATTCCCCTGAAGACTCAAGGAGTAGGAAAACACCAATAGAATTAATGCAAGAATCAAGTTCAGGCCAGCTTTCAAGATCAGGCAAGAAGCTCAGTGGAAAGTCTGATGAGCTGCTCAAAGATGGGCACATTATAGCTTTATATGCAAGAGATCGCCCTGCACTCCATGTTTCCAGGCAAAGAGCTAAAGGAGGTGGTTGGTTCCTGGATGCTCTGTCAAATGTAACAAAAAGAGATCCTGCAGCCCAGTTCCTTGTTGTTTTCAGAAACAAGGTTTGTTTGGCAGGAATCATTCATGCCTTTACCACATTTTCCAACCAATTCATCATATTACAGTTGCTAGCATAATTGGATAGGTTAACTGTTGAGTTCACTAATGTGTTTTTGTGGACGCATTTTTTTGCAGGACACAATTGGGTTGCGCTCTTTTGCTGCTGGTGGAAAGTTATTGCAGGTACTTTATATCTTGTAAGATTAAGTAGTTGGAGAGTGCTGCTGTACTGGTATGATAAGAAGTTGCTGTTGATGGGCACTAATATCTGCTCAAGTTCTCATGGTGTACTAGTGTGATATGGTCGTGCTTCTACAACTAGCACCGTTCCTTTTCTTTTGCTGATAGGGCCTTCTTTACACACTTTGAGTTCTCGGAACATGTTTATAACTGTTGCATACTTAATCTTCGTATCTGTTGGTGGAGCATAGAATGTTTTTATGTATTGCTGCTTTACAGTGCATTGGTTTAGGGAAGTAGACATTTGCTGTGTGAAATCAGACTTTGGATTGATTATTTTGAGGGTTGCATGTTTTCAAAGAAGATAGAAGCTTATTATTGTTTAATCAGGCGCTCTTTTTGTTCTCAATTATGCTCTTCATTTGGAAAGCAAAATGAAAATTGTGCTTAGAGAATCTGCATCCATGATCTATGTCCTGTCATTCATTTTCCAGCATGATTGAATGGTAAATGCCTAGCTAAAATTCAGGTATCTTGATGTAATTATTTGGTTGCTTGGGATTAAGGTTGAGTTCTATTTTGAAAATCGCAGATTAACAGGAGAATGGAGTTTGTTTTCACCAGTCACAGTTTTGATGTTTGGGAGAGTTGGATGTTGGAAGGTTCTTTGGATGAATGCAGGCTGGTTAACTGTAGAAATCCTTTGGTACATTTCTCTCCTCCTTGTATTATGCTGCATGATAATTTTCCTCCAACTGTCTTAAACTCACTTGAGCTCTAATAAACAGAGATCTGTAATGGTTAATTATAGTCCCTCCAGCTAAAAAATAGTGGTGCTTAGATTGTTATTAAGATTAATTTTTCAGTAGGGCATCAACACACATGAAGCAGTGCATGGAATTTTGATAAATCCATCATTCTTAACTAGCTACCTGCCTTCCACCCTGCACTTGCACAGAGGAAATCCAATTCCTATTTACCTGTCCTCTCTCCTTTGAATTGCCTTAATTTGTGCAAAAAATTGCAGGCTATTTTGGATGCACGCGTCGAGATTCTGGCCGCCACAGGGGAAGATGATGGTGTTACTCGTTGGCTAGATTAGATTGTGATAGCAAGATTTGAGAAACCTAAACTTATTTTTTTGCCCATCTCACAATTCTTCTCAGCTACTCATTTTGTTTTCTCCTTAAGTTTGTTGTTTCCTCGAAACAATTTGTAAAAAGCATTCTTTTCTGTTTCCTTTTTTTTTTTTCCTTCTGGTTTTGTAAGTTATCAGTTATATATGCATCCATTACCCGTGGGATGTATGGCCCTCTTGCAGAAATGAATGTCCTTCATAATTTATGAGAACTGTCCATTGTTTCGTCAAATGGATCGTTGTTTCTACCTCAATGAATTAATGAAATTCCATTGCAGTGTCCATTTTGTAGTTGTCGAAGCTAGTAGATAGTTGTCAACCAATGCTTTATCATCATCTCTACCTTTTATTGTAGCTGCGCTAGCGTCTGGGCTTGTGAAGTAACTGCTGATCAATAACAGAACCTCTAAATTCGCTAAGGTGGGCGTGCTTTGAATCACTGAATAAGTTCGCAAGGCATTTCATCCTTCAATGATTCCAAAAATCCTTGACGGGAGAGAAGTCAGAATTTTTAAACAAGATCATACTACAGGTGGTTGAGCAAGATTTTCTGCTTCACTTTCTTTGATAATGCTGTCTTAATAATTAAATGCACTCGTGTATTAAGCTAATGTCTATTTGCAGTAAGCGCACAAAATTTTCTTTCAGGGTCAGTTTACATAAAAACAGAGATGCTAATGGTTTTTTTTGCCTGTAAGTATCAAGCTTGGTGGCCTTGGGCGGTGAGGCTGCGCTAATTCTTCCCTAGTGATCTGCAAGATTTCAGTTTTGGAATGATAAAGCCGTAGAGGTAACTCTAGATCCAGCAGGCCCTTAATCTAATAAAGCAAGAATGTACCATTGCTGCAGTTTGCAAAGGAAAGCTCACATGGTTTTTTGGAGCCCACAACTTGGCTTGAGAGAGGGGGAAACTATGGGGGACAGGAAAGCTTTTGCAATCGCCATTCGTATATACATACATAATGCTTCAACACCTCCAATCAATATCAGCTGATCTCGCACCGACCATTTACATGATCAAAATAATTGCTTAAAATTTCCTACTCGTGTTTCTGATCTCCAGTCTTAATCAATACTGCTTGATATCGACCAAAGTTTATCAGCTAATAATATTCGATCTTCTTCCGAAGCTGGAGTGGAGGTGGGGACAAATCTTAAGTTCGAATTCTACCTTCGTTTTGCGATCTGAAGGGGTCATTCTTGTTGTCACTCTTTATTTTCTATCGGAGGCCTGTGTTCAATTATACAAAACAGCTCACAAATATTCTCAGGTTTCCGAACGAAGCATCCATCTGCAACTACAATATTTACGATAATTTTATTTTTTTGGGATCGGATGGCCTAGAGAGCAAATGCATTTGCTGAAGTTTTTTATTGCTAAATATACAGCACGTTGTCTTGGATACATCGTTGCCCGATGTTACGAGAGTATTTGCTCAGGAAATTCTGTTGGGGACTTTAATCAATACAGGGATCAACAAAGTAAGCAATTTCTCGGTCGCTGTCACTGAATAAGTGGTTACACTGGTTCAACTTCCTTTTCAACCATAATGTTTTTGCTAATTCCGAGTTTTGATACGCATAATCAGCATTTTCACAATATAATAATGAGTAGATGTGAGCTAAACGCAAAGGCAAGCTACTTAAAACAGATAAAGCTGATAATCACAAGCCCCCATGTGTCTCTCTCGAACGAAACTGTCGTAATTCATCCTTCTTCGGTGTCTTCTAGGAAGGGTGCAAGAGCTACCTCTGCTGAGAGTCACGCGGCATTATCAATCTCACTTCTCTACCCAAAGGGTCACGTTAGTCTCACCTTGGTTAAAACAAAAAAAAAAAAAAAAGAGGTTTTGGATTCGAACTATGAAAATATAAGCCAACGAAGTTTTTAATTAGTGGCCTGTTAGTTCAGGTACCAACCAAATTTTGACTTGCAGTACCAAAGGATATTTTATCGTCCTAACGTAATTCGATAAATTTTTTGAAAAATAATGATACAAATTAGAAAAAGTATTAGAGAAATTATTATAGGGAATAACGTCTTGTTTCAAAAGTTATTTCTCAATAAAAATAAAATAAGTATAAAAATAAATCCAAAATTATATGTAAATACTATCATTTAAGATCTAATAATTTTTAAAAAAATATATGTGAGATTCCACATCGAAAACGAGCGTTCAAAGCTAGGGTCTTATAAGTGCATGCTCACTTTCACTGAAAAAAACTGTGAGGGGGACCTGGGTGGAAGCCCTGGATTTGGGTGGACTGAAAGACCTAAAATAGACAATATCTTGCTAGTGAAGTGGGGTGTTACAATATATATAAGCAGAAGTGGCATGAGAAAGAATAAGAGAATAAAAAAAAGGTTACCAAGGATACATTGGGCTCCGTTTTCAACACATCTAGTATTGTTAAAAAGATTTCGACGAGATGATTCTAACCACATCTTAAAAGACTACCAAACAAGGTTGTAATTGATTAAAAATTTTATTTGGGGTTGATTTAGGGTTGATTACCATTTTGTTTGGAAGTTGTTAGAATTATCTCGAAATCTTTTTAAACAATGTTGGATGTGTAAAAAATAGATCTCCAATGTGTTTCTAATGATCTATTTTTTTTTTCCTTTTCATTTCTCTCCCTGTCACATTGCATCATTATTTTTTTCTTGTGCATTGGATCTTAAATACTATATTTTAGTCATTAAATCTTCCTAAAATTTCAAGTTTAAATTAATTAATTTGTAAAAAAATATATTTTAAAACATGATTAAATAACTACTATTAAAAATAACATACATGTATAAAAATAATATTTAAAAACATGTTTATATTTAAATTGCACTATTTTTCAAATATATTTTTCACCTGTATCATTCTTCAAAGATTCTTACCGAAGTGCTATTTTTCGAAAAAATTCGTGCCCAAAGGTCACTTCCCCAACCTTATTAAAAAAAAAAAACAAGGAAACCCACGTAACTGTAACAAAAATTGCCGTTTGCCGAGTCCACGGGTTACCTAACTCTCGATCGAGACAACAACACTGCCACGTGTTCGATCATTTCCAAGCCCACTAACACCACCATCACAACTCCCACACACTCTCTCTCTCTCTCTAATCTATTATTTATAAAACCATCAATCAATCATTTATAAACCACACATCTTCTCTTCTCACTTTATTTCCTTCTTGCAAGACACAACGCTCAGCACAAAAACCTTAACTGAAAAGACTCACCCAACACGCTTCTCCTCCTTCGTTGTCTTTCTTCCTTGCAGGACAGAACACGCGGTACAAAAACCTTAACATAACAACAAGACCACCCAGAGGAACCTAAACCGGAAGAAAAACAGAGTCGGTTTGTTCTCTTTTAATGGTGTCGGTTAACCCGAACCCGGCTCCAGGGTTTTATTTCTTCGATCCTATGAATAATAGCAGTCATATGGAGTTACCCGGTGTCAATTTTCTGCCACCAACTAATACTAATACTGCTACCGATACTTGTAATGATACAGTTTCAGCGGCTAATACTACTACCACAAATAATAATAATAATAATCATAAGCTGGTGTCGTTCTCGGAGGATCCGAATAAGAAGATTCGGAAACCTTATACTATTACCAAGTCTAGAGAGAGCTGGACTGAACAAGAGCACGACAAGTTTCTAGAAGCTCTCCAATTGTAAGTATCAGTGTACATCTACTTTCTTCTTTTTTGTCTTAATTTTTATTATTGGGTGGTGGTTTTTAGTTTTTATGTTTTGCTTGGTTGCAAGAAAAGACATTTTGTATTTAGTTTCACCTAATTGGTCAGCTAAATGAGAGAAATTGAACAAAAAATTATAAAGGATTTTTCAGTTTGGCATTGATGATTGGCATGGCAATTCGGGGTTTTAATTATTATTATTATTATTATTATTATTATTATTATTTTGCATTTTAATTATAGTTTGGATTTTGAATTTGGGACATTAGTGATTAATTAAACGAGAGAATTTGAATAACAAAATGAGGGAATTAAGGGTACTTGAACTTGGGGTTACTGATGAGTTTGCTTTCTGGTGTAAACTTGTGTAGTTGTGTTAATGAAAGCTGATATATATATATATATATATAATTTTAATTTGGTTTTTGAAATGGGAGCTTTAGTATTTGATGCAGAAGTGGGAAGATTGTTGATTGCTGAAGAAATACGGGGAGAGAAAGATTTTGAATCTTACTACTTGTTTTGGTAAAAATGTTATTTTATGTTCTGATAATAAAAACAATTCAATTTATCACGTTCATCAAGCTCTGACCAGAAAAACCTAACATTGAAAGCTTCTAAACTTTTGTTTCGGTCTTAATAACTTAAATATTGTTATATTCAGTTAGGTGACTATGTGATAAAACTTTCTATGAGATTATCTATGTCACTATAATTCAAGCTTTCTGATTTGTCTGTTAACAAACCATGCGTCCTAACCTAAAATTCTTTTGGTTACAGATTTGATCGTGATTGGAAGAAGATTGAAGCATTTGTTGGGTCAAAGACTGTCATACAGGTATCTTAAATAGTCAAATCTATCTTCTTTAAGTGGCAGGTTAAATCACTCTTTGGGTTTGATGTTCTTCCATCCTATCTTCATTTTCCAACTGATATATTTTGCTATATATGCTTATGAGGTTACATTGCATAGTCAGACTTGATCACTTGAACAAATTTGTTAGTGAAAGGCATAACACCTATCTATTGCGTACAGGTTAAAGCTCTGAAACGGTAAATATATTTTCGTTGTAATGATTACAGTTGATCAAAGAAATGATGAAACCACCTATTTATGAGAGTAATTTAGAGATTTCCTTATGATGTGGTATATTGATTCACTACTCCCAAGACCATAAACTCAAACATTTTGAGGGAGTTTTGGCCTCCTGGCATGTGTCAGGTGTTTTCTCATGCTTTTGTGTGTCTGTCTGGGTGTATTTCAATTCAGTCACAGACTCGCCGCTATTCGTGAACCACATGTCCACCATCAAAATGTTTTTGCATGTAAAATTTAATGGATGTTCTTGGCAGATACGGAGCCATGCGCAGAAGTACTTCCTGAAGGTTCAGAAGAGTGGAACAAGTGAACATGTACCTCCACCTCGGCCAAAGAGAAAGGCAGCTCATCCTTACCCTCAAAAGGCTCCTAAAAGTGGTTAGTATGTTCAAACTTTGTGTTAATATTTTGAGAAGGCGAGAGGAGGATGTGGATTGAATTCTTCTAATTCTGGATTAATCTTTGTTTGTTTGTGTATCTCTAACAGCTGCAGTTGCATCCCAAGTGACTGGGTCATTTCAATCTTCATCTGCTTTGCTTGAACCTGGATATCTCTACAGGCCTGATTCAACATCAGTTCTTGGAAATCCAATTACAAGTGGAGCTTTATGTACCTGGAGTTTTAACTCTGTACCACCAGTCAGCATGTCACAGATGACTAATGGTATCTTTTTTTTCTTCTAAGCTCCCCTCATCCTCTTTTCTTTTCTTTTCTTCTTCAAGAGCTACAGTTATTATAGTAAATTATGTGTGTATTCTCAGATGATGCGGGATTGGCTGGGCCAACAATTGCAAATAAATGTTGCTACAGTAGCAGTAATGAAAGCGCCTCGAGGACTTGGCAAACTGGCAAAATAATTGATAAACGGGCTCAGGGCAAGCCAGAAAGAGGTCAGTACCATGCTTCTTATTTGAAGTTGAGATACAGATGTAGCTGAAAAATGATGGGCTTTTTTCCTTCTTAAAACCTTTTGGCTTTCCAAGGCACAACTCACGAACCAAGTGCATAAGCTTTAATCATGCTTTTGTGTCTGTTCCACATGAACACTGGACTTCTTCTCTCCTCTTTCAGACTTCTAGTGGTATTCTAATGACGTGTCTTGGTCATCAAGTCAGTGTTGATAGCATTCTAGCTGTGTTTTAGTGCAGCGAAAAGGAAGTTGCATTTGGGATTTGTTGATGGTTTGGTAATTTCAGTCTCAAAAAATGGTTTCTCTTTCCTATTGAAGGAAAAGGGTTATGTTCTGCAAGTCTCTCTCTTTTCAGTCATTGTTGCTAGCGACCTTTTCTGTATCATCCTTTATTTTTTTGCCGCTTCTTAACATCTTGTAGTTCAACAATTATAATGATGCTCATGCTGCATCAAACTGACAATTAGCTTTCATTTTACATCATAAAGCATGTATGGATATTACCTCTGTCGAATAGATTCATGTCCATCACGCCAAGCTTCCCTGGTGCCTTGGATGATACCCTTTCTTGTTGCTGGCATTTAAGGCTCTTTCTGCCTTGTGGATCTGAACCTCTCTTTTTCATTACACGCAACTGGACTTGTAGATAGTGTTGTGAATTGTGTGCATCGTCTATCATCTGCTGGTAAATCTTCTTCTATCCTATGCATGATGAGTTCATACTGTTCCAAATGCAGTTATGCCGGACTTTGCTCAAGTGTACAGCTTCATTGGAAATGTGTTTGACCCCAATGGCAGTGATCACTTGCAGAGATTGAAGCAGATGGACCCAATAAATTTGGAAACAGTGAGTTGTTTTTTCGTCTTTTCTATCTTTTATGCCTTCATGATTCCTCACAATGTGTGTTGCATTCAGTAGGTCGGTTGGGGTGTAGAGTAGATTGAGCATAGTTATTAAAAATCATGCTTCGTGTGAAGAGGGTGGAAGCAACTTTGCATTCTGCCTCACCCTTTTCTCTTCAGTCTTTTCATGAAAATATATCGTTCTTGTATATAAAAATCATTGGTTTTGCCATTATTCCTCTGAAGAAATTGCAGATTTTGGTTTTCCTTGTCACCTGGAAAACACAAATTGACTCGAGAGATTTTATTTGGGTTTTCTCAGGTTTTGTTGTTGATGAGGAACCTCTCTATCAATTTGACAAGTCCAGAATTTGAGGATCATGTAAGCATTTTTAACACTAGTTACGCATTTTACTTTCTTTAACCTTGTTGTGTTTTGTGATATTCACCTGTGATGCACCAAAATCTGAATCATGGAGCCAGTTTGCATTAAATCAGACTCATTATTCATACTTACCTGCTGTTCATGTATAATTTATGTGCATGATGTTATTTAATTCTTATTTTCTCTACTGCATGCCACAATTGGTTCTGTTCATTCATCACCATTCCAAGGATGCCTCATAAAGTTTTGGCTATTCTCGATTGTTTAAAATTATGGATTTACAATATTGGAAAACTTCTGTCTCAAAAGAGGTCTCTATTTATTCCTTGCATAGGTATGGATATTTTACTCTTTCATTGATTGACAATTTTCTTGTGGTGTTCCTGCTTTCTTGAAGGTCGTTTTGGTTCTCAACCAGTAACTTTATGAAATGATATAACCAATTTGGTCCCTAGATTTCCTGTTGCAATATCTGTATATCTGCTACGACTTTTATGAGCACTCTTTTTAAACTTTTCCATGACAAAAGTAGAATGGTTTTTAGTCATCATGCCGTCACTCATTTGTCAACTCCAATGAAATCCATGCAGAGAAGGTTGCTTGCGTCTTATGATGTTGACTCTGAGAAGGTGAATGAGGGTGGTGCGTACAGAAATACCACTGTTGATAGGTTGGGAAACCCTATTCCAGCTATTTGAACAGTGGAAATGAAAATTCATTGAACTTCCTGTATTGTGGACACAAACCGTAAAACGACAATCTTGGAAGAGAAGGCTACGTGGATGGCATCGTTAATGAGTGAAAGTGTCTAGAAGTTGATCTGTATATATGCATGTCTTATATAATATAGAACATGCTCTTCCTAGGTCTGTCAATCTGTAGTGTCTTGTGTGTGCATATACATGTTCCCATTGCTTTCCAGGAATCTAGGACAGTTTTATCCTCCACTTTATGGCCCAAGGGCAATCTTGTATAGAGCTGAGTGCTTTTACTTTTGTGTTCTTTTAGGTTTCTTGAGGTTTTTGTTTGCGGGAGCAGTATTTAGGAGCTGTATAATGTGTATTGAGCAATCAATGTGAAGGGGAAACCTTGTACAAATAATACAAAGAACGAATCGTGAACAAACTAAGCCCTTACTCTTGTATTACCTGACATTAGCTTGACTAAAGTCGTCTGTCCATGTGGTGGCATGTTTTTTGGTTCAAGCGCGTGCTGTTATGGAGTGTTTTATAGTTCATTTATAGGACTGTCCATTGATTTCTGTGGGTGACCGGAGTGCTGCTAGAAAAACGCAGCAGAGTCTACCTTCTTTCTTCACTTGACTGCAGCCTCGTCTTTCCACCGCGGAGACAATGCCACGGTTTTCGAGTTCAAACTGAATCAAATGATCTCTTGGTAAGTTGGAACACAACATGTTGGAATAAAACTGCTAGAGTGATATGATGACACTTACAATTTATAATAGCACTCTATAGTGAAGCAATTGTATTTTAGCCATGACTTGGTACATGCATTTGATATCGTATGATTAGGGTCGAAGGAGGATTTCTTCACATTGCAGATCTTAACTATCCGGGGTGATATGATTTATGACCTCGACCATGGTCGAACAGGAGCTGCTTAAAAATCTTGGATACTGTTTTTAAAAAAAACAATTCTAAGGAAGGAAGATGGGAGGTGTTTTCAAATATGAAAAAAGCAAGGCAAAGGTCCCAAATAGATGCCAATTTCCAGTCAATACCATTTAATTACATCCAACCACTGGCAATCCCTTCCGAAGAAGCATATCAAACCCATTTACCATGCCATGTGGATCCAAGCATGATATCATGAATGCATCGCCACACACAACACCAAATCCACTATCTATATCCAAAACTCATGTCTAACTCGTGTCCATATATCCCTGGACCATGGCCTGGAGTGGCGAAGGGGTGAATTTGCTTAGAGTTTGACCTGAGTTCCATCTCGATCAGCCTTTGGAGTGCCTCCGGTTGATTGCTTTCACCACCACCATCGTTAGCTGCACATTCATTGAGAACAATAATCAGATTAAAGTAATGGCAGAAGTGCCAACATGACAACAAAGAAACGTGTACCTTGATCACTACCACAAATGCATAGCGATATTACAGAGTGCATGAGCAGGAGTATACATTATATCAAATCTAATTTAAGGACAGAATTATAGAGCCAATGCCTGTGTGCGTGACTTTCTCTGACTCCATATGGGAAAACAAACATGCATTCGATTTATAACTTTTGACTTTGACTCATAATTCAAAAGTTAATTTCTATAAATAACTTAAAAGGAAAAAAATGGGTTTGGTTGCAAGTGTGTTTAGTGGGTGCGAGCGTGTTTAGTGGAAAAAAATGACTCAAAGACAACTTTTTCGAATAAGGAAGATGGTATGAGTTAAAATTAAGTGAAAAGTTGAAATGACTTTTGATTAAATCAAAGTGTTGATTCAATTTTGTAGTAACTTTTTATTTAGGTTTGCAACCAAATACATTTATGACTTTTCCATGAGTAAAAACAACTTAAATCAATTTACAAAAAACCATACCAAACATAACCTGAATCAATCAATTTGAACGACAAAGTAATTATAGCAACAATTACCACACTAAATGAAATTGTAAGAAAGATTTGTGCAACGAAAAATCATTGAACAATATTAGAGCGAGGAACCCACAGAAAGGGAGGGACTTTGAAGTCAAATAAAAAGGCAAGCTGTTTAATAGTTAGAAGGCAGAAAGGAACCAACTACTTGTTGAGTGCTATACCTTGAGGTGGAATTCCAGGGGCACCAAAGTAGGGCTGCCTTTGACCAATAGGGAAACCTTGCATTGGACTTGATTCCTGCATAAAACCAGTCACCTGATTGTTGGGATGTGGAAGCGGAATCGCACCCCTGGGCAATTCACGTCGTAGGAGTGGAGAAGGAAAACTGCCACGCATATGCAATTGATGTAACATAGAATCACGCGTAGTAGGATCAAATCCAGTCAGTGCACTGCTAGGGTGATGGAAAGGGGGACGAAGCATATTTTCTGGGAATTGATGATTAGGAGTATCATGGCGAATGTTCTCTGGGGCCACTAATTTCATCTGAGCATTCATATTAGCAGGATGAGAGTCTAATGGATGGAACATTGGCCCTGGACGATTCAACTGAGGTTGAAGCTGGGGAGAAGATGGCTGGACATGGAGATTATGATAATGAACATCAGGCTCCCTCATATCATAAGGACCACGAAGAAAAGGTGGGCCTTTGTGACCTACAATAGGCCTTTCGTCCCTGAATCCAGAATTCAAAGCTGCAAGTTTCTCAGCAATGTCAACTGATGTCCCTGGAATCGGCATTAACTCAGATTTAGTTGAATTCCTAGCAAGTAGAAAGTTTCGCAGATTCAAAGGGTCACTGACTGCAATCAAGCTATCCTCTTCAGGAAGTTGAATTTCATAAGACCCATCAAAGCCACCTAGCTTAGAGCTCATTTCAGTTCGAAGATGTGAAGAGTCCGCTTCATTTTGAGGATCAAAGCCTAACAAATGCTCTTCAGTCCTATCCAACACAATTTGCTGTCTTTGCTTTGATGCTAAGACACCACTTCCATGACTAGACATGCCCGACGGAATTTCAACTCTTGGAGGAAGGAGACCATCATCTATTACAGGTATGGGTAACCCATGAGACTCTGAAGCATCATCTCTAGCATTTCCAATCGAGTTCCTTTGGCTGGAAATAGGTGCTCCTACTGATTGCAGTTCCTTCATGAAAGCAGTTCCAAAAAGTGTTTCAAGGGTCAAAGCCTTACCTGAATTGGGAATGTTTTCAGCATCTGCATGTCTTGGCTTGTGAGCTGCCTTGCTTGGATTTGCCACCCCAATATTTTGTTGTCTGTCTGTAGCACTGATCCCTAGATTGGCAGATGGTGCTAAATTATTCAGGCCTGTCCCCTTCTGTAACAAGGAAAGAAGGTGCTGGGATGCATGAACATCAGCTTTCTGCTGCTCAGCCTTAACATCACCACCTCCCCAGCCATACACAGGTGGCGGCAAAGCCGAACCATTTTCTGTAATTTCTGAAAGAATAGATTGTTCAAGGTCTTCACATGTAAGTACAGCTGGAGCTGCATCTAGTTTACCAGTGATGGACAATTCCTCATTATGTTCAATGCTGACAGACTTTTGATTTGATTTCAAATGCCTGTCTGCAAGTTCAAAGCTTTGGAAGGGATAGGTTGGCAGCATGTGATCAGTAGTTTTAACCTGGGATCCACCCTTTTCACCACCAACAATTAGTGAGAGCAAATCATTTGGCCTGCCAGATGGGAGATTGTCAACAGGTTTCTTTTCTGTTTCAGTAAAGAAGAGGATGAAAGAATTAGAATTCAGTAAAACAAGTTTAACTCTATGAGCAATTGTGAATGGTGGCAGCATCCAACAAAAGAAACAACAATGAATGAATTGGTCCATAAACCTTCTTCACTAAACCACTGAGCAAACTTGGAAGATTGACTGGTCTGAGGGCTCCGCGGGTCATCTGCTTTAACATCATGATGCTGAAAAAACAACAAAATATATTTAAAAGAGTGCCATTTCATGCTTTAAGCTTTGACACAAAATACTACTGCAAAAGGCACTTGTTCCAATTATGATGCAAGCAACAAATTCATTTACTGGAAAGAAGAAAATTAGCAGGATGTGAATCCATGCAGTACCAACTGAAGGAGAAAATTCATTTGGATTGGTGAAGTTCATCCAACCAAGTTGATAGCATTCAACTTCATACCTTTTTATGGGGATTAAAGTGACGAATACCAATACAGATAGCAAAATTACAGGGTTTTCTTATTTTGGAGGCTGGAATTTTTTTTGCACCGCAAATTTTTCATGAGACTTGTATGACACAATCTTCATGGCAACTCCATCATAACTTTTCATTTTACTACTATAAGCGTCTACAAACCATGCTAAAATATGATGTATTCTTGATAAACCTTTTGAAAACTTGTCCAAAACTCTGGTGAACATAAACCCAGAAACGTGGAAGACAGGAGTTCAGTTATCTATGGTTAGGGAAAAATTATAACAGATACCAGCTTGCATTTACATGTACACAGATATATGTGAAGACAGCTAAAGATTCTGAAATTGAACAAAATTAATTCAGGTACATCACTTAAAATTAGCACCAGCTGAGGAATTCAGCAAAATAGAATTTTAAAAACAAGTGATTAGGAATGTATGCATTGAGAAAGAGAGTTCGGTTACCTCGATGAAACTGGAGGAACCAGTACCATTTAGTGTTAAAGCACTGCCAAAAAGCTTGTCCAGAATTGAGGTTGAATGGGATGAACCAGATTCACCCACATTTTTATTCCCTGGCACATTCTCCGCATCAAGATCTATTGCTCCACTGTTCTCAGAATCTATAAAGGCTTCTGGAAGATTAGAAGTCTTAGAACCAATTCTTTTACTTGAAACATCCAAAGCTGCCGCTAAATTCAGAATATTTTCGCTCTTGTTATAAACAGAAACACAAGCATTTGGGCTTCTAGAATGCTGCGCATTCAAATCCATTTCCTCCGAAAATTGTTTTCCATCTTGATTATTTGAAGTCTCATCTAAAACATGAGTACCTTTTTTTTGCAAAAGGCTTCCCTCAAGTTCAATGTCAACCTATAGCAAATCAATAAGAGAACAGTTCATAAAAAGTGATGATTTATCAACAAATAATTAGACTCAAACATCACATACAATCATAATTGGAGAATGAATCTCAAAACATAGAAAAATCAGGGCAACATAATACTTTCACAAACATATGATCAATCTGTTGATTTTTACAGTGTTTCAACTTGATCAGCACCAAATATTATTTTGCAAGCTAACTATATAAATAAGATCTAAACCGGAATTGGTGTGTGAAGAACAAGTAACTGGCAATATATCATATAACAACCAAAAAGCTAAAAAGGAAAAGGAGACAATCAAGCAACCTTTGAAAATGCAAGTGTTTTCAACCTCAGCCAAGAGACTTCCGGACAATTTTCACAGGCAGCACAAACAAGGCAATCACATATTCATTCAAGAGATATACTAGCAATTCCTTATTATTGTGCTTAATTGGATTAGTGGATGATACTGTGACAGCACAGCAAGACTATGATGATACACGGATTGACAATGCAATTCCATATGATAGGCACTTGCATGTTTATGGTATGTTAGGTGATCTCTCAAGCACTGCTGATTGCTGATGAGGTGTGAAAGTAGAATATTTCTCCGCAAATAAAACATTGTAAGACTTGCTCCGTTAACCAGAAGAATCCTGAGGCTTGCTAGTCAAAAATAATCTCGAGGAAAAAGATATAAACAAACAGTATTCTGGCCTGCCAACTTTTCACTGCATATGTATTTGCGAAAATATAAGAGAATCACCTCTGAGGGATCAGAATTGGTTAAAGATTTTGCACCAGCATGCTTCTCTACTATGGCGCTTGAAAATCCTGGGGGCACAAGAGGTCTGGATACAGGAGCTTGTAAGGGGTATAGAGGCTTATCAGGATCATTAATTGGCATAGGCTGTATCACTGTCTTGTCCAATTCATTGCTTCCATTCAGAAGTCTTTTATTATCTTTTGAGTCCTCCAATAACTCAGTAACATCAGATGCATCTTTGGACTTTTCTGGATTCAGTTTCTGCTTTTCTTGAAAAGCTTTATGTTGTTCTTTCCTCATTGATTCAAAAGAAGCTGAAAGGAAATGATATGTTAAACTTGCATTCGCTGAAGGAAACTTATCACTAAACTAGAAGCAAAGTATAATTACTTGCTCTTCCATATATATCCCATCAAAACAGAGACATTACCTCTTCTCTTTCTCTCCTCCTCTGCCCTATCGTCACTCGTGTATTCAGAAGAACCAAATGTTTCATCATTAAGAGAGTCAGTTTCCCTACGCGAATGAGGCATGGCCTGAAATATTACAGGGAAGAGTTAAAACAAACTTCAAGAGGAGACTTCCTGAATAAGGACTAGAGTGCTTATTAAAAGCTACACATACCACCAAACCCACTCACTAGACATTATATGTGTGATTAAAATTTGCAAGCAGTATCATACTAACAAAAGACAAAAAGAATAGGCCTAACCCTATAAGGACGAGGTGGTTGATACAGCTCATTACTCTTATTGAGCTGGAATTGATCATTAGATCGAAACTTTGGAGCTGACAGCCCTGCACCATATCCAGACGGTCTAGGAAAAGAACCACTTCCAAGAAGTCCATCATGCTCAGGAACTTGCCCAGATCGCCGAGATGGGTTGCCATAACGCCTTCCAGCGTCTAGACATATACACATCATTCATCCGGTCAATAACTATGTTACAGGATTTGTAATTCAGATAGTTGCATCACAGATCAACAGTAACTGAAATCTCAGTGACAACATATATCAAATTGTAGCCGCAGAATTGAGCAGTATATGACAGCAGTAAAAGACACATTGAGAATCCTTTTGTTGCTCCCAAGAGCATTATATGAGAAGCCAACTGAATTCAACTCATTGGTAGCGCATGACAGATGCAAACACAGAACATTCATCAATCTACTCTTTTGTCCCAGTCATCTGGCATGACAGAAAAGAAAAATGAATGCTAAAAATTCCAATTCACCTCTCTAATGATGTCAGGGTACATACTGGTACTATGCATGAACTACAAACTGCATCCTATCTCCTGCTGCCAAGCTTCGGAGGAAGTATGAACCAAACTCAAATCAGCCATAAACTTCTCAAAACCAAGTCATTTTATAACAATATCATTCATGGTAGGAGAAGCTGGAATAACATGGAATTGGTATATATCATACTGCTAATTTCTACTAATTTCCTAGAGTTAAAAAGAAAGGTAAAACTGTATTGGCTTGCTTTCCTTGAAAAGCCCAAAAGAGTAAAGATATGTATGCACCCACATTTCCTGTGTGGTGTTGGCTAGAAATTAACTGCAAGCAACTAAAACATGCTTTTAAATTTCATGAGCAGGTTAAGCCATGATATGATAAACCAACTTGCATCGAAATAGTAGCCAACTTTAAGGTTTGACAAAACTTGTTCAAGTATTCCAGTCATCATCAGCCAATTTTTTTTTTGTTTTGCCCACATTAAAGATCCTGTCAATAGATTGTTCCTATGAAACACCATTTTTTTCCTGGGAAAATACATGTCTATTCAAAAGTCTCTAAATATCACATGCCTGTGATTCAGTATTTTTCTGGAAAAATAAGTGAGTTTATTCCTTGTGATTCATAGTTTTCCGTTACTAAAAGGCCAGCTTGATCAGCTTCTCATTTCTTTGTAAAAAGAGAAGAAAGGAGGGTAACCTGAGTCGCATGATAGCTGTTCACTATTTAAAAACTAATTATTATTTGAAATGGCAGAGTTGAACTGATGATTTAGAGTTTACTCAAGTTATGTAGTTTCAACACACAACATGAGTTCGATTCTCTTGGCTGTCAGGGGTGAGCAATTTCACATTTGGGCTACATCCACACACATCAGCCTGGGATTTCTCTCGTACATGTTGGAAAAATGGTTTGCATCTAATCAGGGTTGGCCAGGAAGGATAACAACGAAAACTCAAACACTGTCCCAGTAGTTGTTGACAGAGCCATTTGAAAATATCATATTTTGAAACAGCGTATCACTTAACAAACTCATCAAATATGAGTTAAGATCAGTACTAATAAACGGCTTAAATTACAAAATGTTCAAGATATTACTTTCAGATGCACCTCATGAAGATGAAACACCGATTTTCTAAATACTAGCCCATCAAGCTGACAGAGGAAGGGGATTCTTGCCCACTCTTGGTATAGTAATCAGATGTTCACAGCTTAACACCTTTTCCATTTAGCTTCTCATAACAAAAGTGAAAAATTAACCATAGCACTGGCATTGATATAATTCTTGCAAGTAAAACACGACACTGTTTAACTATTACCAGGACCCAAAAATGCGACTAGTCCCTATGACAGAAAGATCAACAGAATAGCAAACTTATGTCAAGCCTTACCTGAATCCCAATCAGATTGTGATTCACTGTCCCGATCACTCCTTCCAGAGGAACGGCTATCCCACCTTCCATGAATACCCCGAGAAAAATTACTTGAATCCCCTCTAGTGGGTGGGGATGAGCTATAATCATTACGTCTAAAACTTTGTGATGATGCACTGCCAGGAATTCTATATCGATCCTGTGAAGTGTCCCCGAGTTCACTGTTAGAGGGAAGAAAATGGGAATTAGTTTCGCAACACATGAAGAAAGCAATAGCAGTACCAACTATCAGGGACACCATTTTCATTCAAATTTTGAAGGGATAAGGATTCTACAGACAAGGCTTGACCACGTAACCTGCAACTTACCTTAGAAGTGATTGATCAAATCCACTTGGTAATTTTTTGCAAACATCCAATTCACTCAAGGATAGTAGAAATTCTCTTGTATATGAAATTTTTAGCTTCCTGTACCATTCAAACAACCAATATCACTTGCTAAAAACCCCATCAAAATTAAAAAGAATAACGCCACAAAAACAGAAAACATGAGAAAGAAATGTCATTACTTTCGTGATTCATTGCTCGTTTCCACGTGCTTATTCGGTCCAGGTAGATCTCCACTTTGTAAACTCATTCTGCTAAAACTTGATTATATTGACAGCCGATCACAATTCAGTCACTCCCGTTCTCTAATCCACTAATCACTACATGTGAGCTCAAATTTACAAAATCCCGCATCCGCTAAGCAATACCCATATTTCCTATCACCATCTCTCTGCTTTCACCAACTATATATGTCAAAAACTATTCCTCGATATAACCCAGTAAAGTTCGCTAACAAAATTTGCTAATTCACGACCAGAAATTCGTCTATCTCGCTAATCCAGAACCCATCAACACATATCCAATCAGATTCAAGACATCGAATTCAGTACCAACCAAGAAATGGCCAAATACAAGCTAATATCACGCTAAAACCATTATCTGATCCAGCTCCATCCACAATTAAATTCACAAGAGACACGGACAAAACCTTACTTGGCACAAAAATGAAGCTCGAATTTCACGTATGTACAAAAAATCACTAATCGTTCGTTCTTTCTTTCTTTTTAAGATCAAGAACTTGAAATCTTGAACCCTAAACCGTCTAAAAAAACGCTTGATTGTAAAAATTCCTAAGATAAAGAAGTTCAAGTTTAGATCGAATTAGACAAATTCTAAATCCTAGGTTTTCATTTTAGCTAATCTATGGAGCTCCAAAACTAGGGTTTTTGACGAGGAATGAGCTACCTGGATCGAAGGAGAAGCAGAGAGAAAGAGCGCTACAGAGAGGGAGGTGAAAATCAGGGTTTCAAGCTCCGATACTTTCCACTGGATCGGGGAGCTTGGAGCTATTTCTTTTCTTTTTGAGAGAGAGATTGGGAGTTGCACACGGCAAAGAGTTGCAGAAATGACGCTATTCACAATAAACAAGCTAAGGTTGGCAAGAAGAGAGAGTTTTAATAAAACAACTACTACCAAAAAAAAATGGTGTTTGTTGGATAATCATACGCGCTAACTTAGTGCGTGTATTTTGAGCTCCTGTTTATTGTTGTTGTTATTATTATTAATTAACAAAAACTAAAAGAAGCGGTAATTACCTTATAAAATATTAATCATTGCAATTTTTTTTTAAAAATACATTTTTATTATTATTCAACATTTTAATTAATGGAGATTGAGGTTAATCATTTATTACGATTTATTTTTATATTGTTGTCTAAGTCTCGAAAATTAAATTTTAGAGGTGGTGCTTTTATGCTGTGCTATTTACAAAACATTATATATTATAATAATATATATTTTTAATTTTATTATTTAACATTTTATTTATTTAAAATTAAGTTTTATAATTTGTTATATTTTATTTTT
>Ga0325410_1001195_pt1 | contig 28590 bp, 10 predicted proteins | sample PopdelMetagenome_16_FD_206182 | JGI IMG/M metagenome (GOLD analysis project Ga0325410, IMG submission 206182) | Populus deltoides microbial communities from Bellville, Georgia, United States - Xylem-PdIQD-R3 | ecosystem: Host-associated > Plants > Phyllosphere > Stem > Wood/Secondary xylem...
TGCTAGAATATAAAATAATACATAATTAAAGAAATATAAATGAGAGATTGGTTACGAGCCTCGTGTGGCCATGATGTAGAAAGATATTTATTCTAGTGGCAGGAACAAAACAAAAGACATAGTTTTCAACCGGTCAACTATCTTCTGTAAATCTTTGTTCATAGATTAGGGTTTATAAAATGTGAAGGAACATCTAATATTTCAAATTATATAATTAAAACAACAGTTTATGTGCTCTTCCGTCGGAGAGCCAGAACATAATAAGTCCTCTACCCAAAATAATCAAACGAATTTAATTAATTAATTGAATAAATTATAGCCCATAAGCTTCATAATTATTCACATAAACATGGATCTTATCAATTAATTACCCCTATTTCTCTTGAAGAATCCAACCAACCTATTTTTATAAAATATTAAATCTATACTTAGTGTGTTTTTGTGGTGGTGTGGATGAGGTTGTAACAGTGGTGTATATTTACTTTTGATAAAAGTAAGAAGAGTGATGAAAAAGATGGTTACGTGGATATTTTGAAAAAATCTAAATTTTACATTAATTTCTTCTCCTTACTTTAGCAAAATGGAGGGGCTAGTTTCGATTTATTTTTAGATATTGAATTATATTTAAAATTCAATTTATAACATTTAAAATAGTCTTAATTAAACATGAGATTTTTTTTTAAAGTTTCTTCTTCGACATAAAGACTTCTAAACATATACAATTAATCAAGTTTTTCCTAGTTGATATATGAAGATTTTATATTTATTTTTTTAAAGAAATTTATATTCTTTGTAATCGTTCTGAGAGATTTTTTATTCAATGAGAACAGATTGGATTTCAAGGAGGGTATAGGAGTTGTGGAAGGGATTAAGAATTAATTAAAAAAATAAAGAAAACAAAAAGGTGGGGTTTAAGACTTTTGAATGACCTTGCAGGCATTTGGGAGACCACCTCCCACTTGTAAAAAAGCAAAGAAGGGATCCTAGCAAACCCACTTTCTCTTATAACCCCTTTGACTTCCACCAACTAGGGCATAAGGCAATCATACCATCATGACATGGGAAGAACACTTGTTTGAGTGGGAGTGCATAAACTTGTGGCTTTCCCTTCTCTCATAAGCCCTTGTTTGTGTCCCATCTCTTCTTTTCTATATTGATGCTTGTCTTCCTAGCTACACTCAGCTTAATTATTTGTAACATAATCTCTGTTTGCTTGGGAGTTTTTCCGAAGGGATCTCTTTGAACCACCAACTCCATGCAGACCAAGACATCATGAACTGGTTTCTGGTGCGAAGAACCCTGAAGATGTACACCACCAAAACAAGTTCATTCATTAATTAAGAAAAAAAAAAACCCTGATTAAGTATGTATAGACTGATCTTGTAAAGGATTCTCTAGCCAATGTTATGCAGTAGCTAGTCCATTATAACTTGTAGCAGTGTTTGTTAAGGATGCCAGATAAAGTGTAAGAAAACTGTAGTACACTTTAAAAGAGATTTGGCTGAGCTTGTAATCAAGTCTTTATTAAAATCTTGCTTGTAAAGCCTGTCTCCAACTTCTAAAAGCATAACTTTCAAACCCTTGCTTTTGCACCAATGAATTGAGTTAGATTTTTGTATGAGACTCTCATTAATTACAATTACTTTCAGTTAAGGGTGGACATGATCATATTTGGACCTTTCAAAGCCCATATCAACTTTTGAATTATTAAACAAGGCACATAAAAATTTTTTTAATATGAATATATAAAAGTTGTCTATATTAATTTGAGGGGGGGAATCGAAGAAGAAAGAAAGGGGACGAATATAGAGGCATGCATAAGTTTTTTTTATTAATAATTAAAGAATAGAATCGTTGGTTTTCAAGTTTTAAGGTTTTTTTTTCTCTCGAAATACCAGCTGCAGATGAAATTAAGTTTATATATATATGGAATGCGCATGAGCATGACCATATGAGCTCTATATTTACTTCCTTTCCTTGTTCTCCTTTTAATTTTTTCCTATTTCTGTTTTGCATTAAGAACAATAAAATGGGAGGAACATATATAAATCTTATTTAGAGAGTTGCCTTAATTATTTGTCAAATGGAAATGCTCTCATTATTCTTTGTAAAACAATTTTAAATCCAAGCTTTTTTTATAAAAAAAAAACAAATTTCAAGCAATGTATAGAAAAAAAAATTTAATTGCTCAACTGGGCTAGGCCCAAGCCTAGGCAAGCACAACTCCTGCTCGACTCGGTCAAGAGTGAGTTGCCCTACCAACTCACACTCATGAGCTGGATTGGTTCCAGCTCGCCCAAGCCAACCTCGGGTGAGCTAGCTATAATGCATGACTTCACTGTTTTCTCCAATTCTCTCTCTATATATTTTCACTGGTACTGATAATTTTCTATCTCGCACATACAAATTTCTTACAGGATAAATGTTGTTTTATCACTAATAGTTTCATTTCTTGCTATGCTTATCAGTCCACATGAACACCAATGAAAATTATTGTGAAACCTACAACATTTATTGATGAATATTGCAAACAATAGAAAACAAGAAAAAATACAAGATTTAATATGGTTTGATAAAATAGTTACATTCACAGGAGTAAAGAGTTTTTATTTCATTATATGTCAATTTAGGGTTACATAATGTATATTTACAATAAACTCAAAGGATGCTTTGCTCCCCTCGCTCCATTTCACTCCACTTCGGCATATGTTTATGAGCCACAAACTACAATAAAAATAAATATACTCACCACTCAAGATATGGCACCCTAACTTTCTATCTAATGAGGTATAAACATAGAATTCATAGCACGACATCATACCAACTAATAAGCCGAAACAAATAACGATAAAAAAATACCCAAAAAAAAGTCCTAAATGTGTTGACCTGGGTGATCCAGCGCACTTGGGCCTTAATAAAAATGCTTAGGAGCATAGGTTTGTCAGTCTAGACCTGTGCGCCTGGGTTTTGATCATTTTTTTTCTTTAAAGGACAGACAACATGTTGTTTGCTTTTTTTAAAAAAAATAGAGCAAGCAACGCGTCGCCTGTTGTATCTAAATTTAGGTGATTAGATTGTCACCGAAAAAATAGGACAATGGTGTTTTACACCTAAAAATTTATTTTCAACCATAAGTTGACCCAAAAACACTAAGAAAACACCCTAGAGATCTAAATAAATCGGTTTATGCCTTTAAATAACTTTAAAAAAATCCAAAAAAAAAATCAACCTAAAATCTAAAAAATTCTTGAGGTCAAATCTATTATCTCATGCTTGAAGGTGAAAAAATATCAAAGTGAAACTTTTCTCATTGAAAAGAATTTATTGACACCAATATCAATCATTTTGGTAGTTAAATTTGGTGTCAATCGATGTTTTTTCTTATAACTTGAATTCGGTGACCTCTTCCCGGAACTTAAATCTAGAAACAAAAGAATAAAAAAAATAAAGTTTTGAATCAAAAATAAATTTTAAAAAACTGAAAGGACTGAGAATGAATGAGTTACACAGTAAAAGTATCAAAGTCAATTTCTTGAGTAAATTTCAGAACACTCATCTAGTTCCTCTGTATTTTTAACTTCGGTTTTCTGCAATTGCACAGTAAAAGCATCATGGCTTTCAGTTTTTTTAAAAAAAATTTTAGTGTTAATGTTAATTAATGTGTTGTTGAAAATTCAGATGACAACAATTTGAATTACTTACCAGATTTCACTATTTGTGCAGTGCATTTGTAGACTGAGCATAAAAAAAGGCTATTAAACCATTGAAAGCACTATGCCAAGGACCTCATGCTGGTTCAGTATGGAGCTTGTTCAGACACTCGGGAAACAAAACCAGAGCACAAGCTTCTATTTTACACAGGGTTGCTATATGGGCCAGGCTCGCACAGCTGCTCTCCCTGCACTTTAAGCATTAATGGCTTCGGCATGGAGGTAAAGTAATTGAGTTGTCAGAATATAGTTTTGAAATCCGGCCCAACCTGACGGATCGATCTAGGATCCAGCTGATTTAGGGCTGAAACTAGACTAAGTTAAAGAAAAAATAGGAAAAGTCATGACTCGGTATGACTTGGCCGACCTGGCGGGTTGACCAGATGACTCGGTTGACCCGGCAAAACCCGATCAAAAACCCGGTTGTAACCTGTTGATTTTTTTACTAAAACAACACCGTTTTAATTTTTTTAAAAATAGAAATTGACCCGGGCGACCCTGTGACTCAGTCAAAACCAGAAACCCAGGCCGGGTTTAAAAACTATGGTTGGAACTAGTTAAAATTTATTTAGAAAAACACTAGTTTACAGGTCTCTAATAATTTTTAAAAAATATATAATAAAAAATATCTAGGCCACAACAAACTATTTGACATTGTTAATCATAAAAAATTTTAGACTCAATTTCTTATCTAACTCTAGTTTAAAATTAAATTGTATTAAAGTTGTCTTAATATTACCCAGTTAACTTGATCGGTTAAAAAATAACTAGATCAACCGGTAAAGAACGAGGAAAAAATGATAAATTTAAAGAAAAAAATCTCTAGACCCAACTCTTTATTTGGTCAGGGTTTAAAATTAAATCGTGTGAGAATTTTCTTGATATGATACAGTCGACATGTCCGACCCAAAACAATCTAGCCAACCGGTAAAGAAAGTTTGAAGATGAAATTAAGAAAAAAAATTCATAAGACAAAAAATTATAACAAATTCTTTACTGAACTCGAGTTTAAAATTAAATCACACGAGAGTTGATTTGATATTACCCAATCAATTTTGATGATCTAAAATATCATGATGACCTTTAAATAAATTTTAAGAAAAATATTAAAAATAATAATAAAATTAAAAAACAAAATATGCATCCGAAAAGTAAAGCCGGTGAACTGCACACCAAATATTTTAGTATATTTAGGTAATAAAAATGAGTAATATTTCTAAAAGAAATGGTAAAAATGATAAGCAAATACTAATCATTAGTCTAATCTAACTTTGTTATTTAACCACTACTATTTTTCAAATAGTATTCAGGATATTTTCTTATATTAAAATAGGTTTCTTTTTGGATAGTCTCAATAATATATATCGAAATATTTCAAGAGGGTTATTCTAATTTAATATTTATGTATATATATATAATGACCGATTATCTATTATTACATTTTTTTAGTGAAATTCTTTTTTTATATATACAAATCAATACTATTCTACTTCCTGCTTTATGAGGGGGGCTAAAGTGAAAGTGTTTTGAATATAAAAAAAATTCAATATCTCAGCTACAACTAATTTTTTGATATTATTATTAAATTAGGTCTAATGAGTCAAACCAAAGAATTTTTTACTCAACTTTTTGCTAAGTTTGGATTTTAAATTAAATTATATAATTTTTTTAATGTGATTAAATTGACTTAACTAGTTTTAAAAAAATTAAACAAAAAAAAATTAACAAAAAAATAAAATAAAGATTAGATGCGCAGGTTTAAAGGCAAACATCAATTATATGAGCTAGTGTATGAAATTAATTAAGATTGAGCTAGTGTATGAAAATCAGCTAGTGTATGAAATTAGCGGCTTGACTTTAAAAAAAATTGAAGCCAATATCTTAATAATAATAAAAAAAAAAAAAAAAAAACATTGAAACGATGACTTTGTGCATTGAAGGTTTATATATATATATATATATAGGGATGGAGGTAGCTGCATTCTGTACAGTAGAAGTGTTAAAGACAAAAATGCACAAAGAAGTGATTCATCCATGGGGTTTATTGATTCCAAATGATTTGACAAGACAAGAGGGGCATGTGAGAAGATGTTGATGTAGACAAATGACCTGACCTTTCAACCCAGCCCGTCCGAACAGGCAGCTGGCAACTGCAAAGCTGCACCCATGCATCAGGCATCAGCAGAAGCAGCAGAAGCAGAAGCAGCAGCAGGCACACACCTACCACTCTATCTATAGATCGACTTTTTACCCCAAAAAAACGGCTATGAAACCGTACTCCTACGACCACTACAACGTAGAAACGGTCCCCATAACCCCCTAAAGAAGTCTTAAACTCACGACACATGTCAATAACTGTATCAGTCCCCTCTCTGGTTTATACAGTTACCACACATCACAGACATTGATTAGTACTTAGTTTTTTTTTAGGGTTTTGGCAGATTTTTGTGTGTGATAGGCACTGACTCCCACGTTCAAAACTGTCACAAGCTGTCACACATAGTGAGCTAGTCATGTAGAGATGAAGAGCGAGGGAGATAGAGAGAGATCTCACATGTCTCTTCTTCCTTCCTTTCAAGTCTCTCTCATTCCTTTTGCCTGGTTGGCATCGATCGGTCTCCTCGATGCAGGCTGTAAATTTTGTGTCTTCCGAGAGTCTACGGTTTTAACTTCAGTTAATGGAACTGTCCGGAGGAATCAGAATGTATATTGGATAAACTTTAGGGCTATTCTTGTCTTTCAGCTGAGATACTGTTTAATTTCGTTTTGTCTTTGTCGTCTAGGGTCCGAATTTCCCAATCTTGGCTTGATTGTACTTTTTGTGTGAAGGAGCAAAATAAAGGAGATGTTTGTTTAATTAGATTAGATTCTAACTTTAAGGATCATTTAGGAAAAAAAAAATTCAGATCTACAAGAGTTCCTGCACAAAAGGCTCAAGCTATACTTCTGCCTACCATTCAATGACTTCTAGCCTTTTTTTCAATGATTAAGTAAGAATTGCAAGAGATTAGAATTTTTAATCAACTTTGTTTTACTTTTATTATTTAATTTGGATATCTAAAACTAATTTTCAGCACAAAAAAAACCTATTTTCGTTTTAAACCATGGCAAAAACTAATTTAGGAGTGTTTGGAAACGACCCTATTATATTATCTTAGATTTTAATTTAACTTAACCTAAATTAATATAAAATATGAATATTGTCAAATTTAACTCAAAACTCGATATAAGCATCACACACACACACATGAGTAGCCGAAAACAGAAAAAAGATATATTTCTAGACGCTGGTTTCCAACGAAATGCAAAATATTCTGCGATCCAAATTTTGTATTTCCTAGTATTATATTCTTGAGAAATCTAGTTCCGATAATGTATAAGATATCTGGATTTCCAAACACCACCTTTCAAAAAAGAAAGGGAAGAGATGTTAACACTCCAAGATGTGAGTGGTGATTGTTACTTTTGAAATCTTTCCATCATTTACTATTATTGTTCACAATCTTTAATGTTCTTACACCCCTTGACACTTTCACTTTTAGATTTTAACATTTACCACCATACCATTTTATTGAAAATGGTGCAATGAACTAAATAATTAAAGATAAAATTGAGAATTCATATATTTTATTTAGAAAGTAAGCAAACATTATAAGACATCCCGAAAAAGAATTGTAAGAGAAAAGGTATTAAAATGCATTATATAAGGTGTTAAATTACATTATAAGTTAGAAACGGCACAACTATATAGTATTAATTAACAACTTGTGCACTTGGACCTCCTTTTCCAAACTTTAGGCAGTACAGTTAAGATTATAATTCTACCTTTGCTTTTGCAAAGCACAAAGTGCTTTTTTGATCCTTTAAATGGAAATTATATCTTTTGCTTTTGGTGTCAAAGAAGACACAAGACAGAAAGATGGACAAAATCAGCAAGTGAAGAATGAGCACATAAGTTTAAGAGTTTGCAGGAAGCTTTTGAAACATCATGCTCTGTCACCTAATCAAGTGGATATAAATGATATGAAATCTTCTAGGACCCAAATGAGGAAAACGAATAGAAACTACTCTACAGAGGGAAGGAGATTTTGAACTGTATGCTGATAGTGATCTAAGGTTTACAACTATGGCGTATAGAGGTTGGATTGTTGCAATTATACCATCAAGTTTCACAAGCTAATAATACCAAATTCTATTGTCGCTATAAAATTACTTTTTTATATATAGTAAACGATAAGATTTTATAAATGTCTGCTAGTGCCATGAAGACAATGGCCAAACTAGCAAGAAAAAAGAAGAACACAGCGGTTCAATACAAAAAAGAAAAATGGAGGCAAAAAAGGAAAATAGAAATAAAATGAGCTCCATACCAACAAGCATTTAATGAACAAAACTGGAACGCCTTGCTGATTTGACCATAGAAGGATCCCATCTGAGCTTCTGAGCAAGTCAATTCCTATGTAGCCAAAGTGCCAGCTGGTGAAGAACCAGCTCAAAGATAGTATCCTAATCAGTAAAAACACCCTTTTGTTTCTAGCTAACCAAAGACCCTATAAAACACCATAAGCCAAATTGAAAATGGCTTTACGCTGGAATTTGCCTTTAACCAAATATTTTCACTCAAGTAGCAGGTTTGCAATGGTATTTGGCATGCACCACTAGAATGCAAAGTCTCATTAAAGTCCCCACTTAAAAATATAGGCTCTTCAAACACTATCTTTAAGATAATGATATCATTCCATAAGTCTCAACGTTCATTCATCGAATTAGTTATATAAACTTTAACCACTACACATTTAAACATTGTAGTCACATGAACTCCAAATAATGTTATTCATTTACCCTTAAATTATATAGATTCAACATTGAAATTACTCTTATTTCATAAAGCTATAACCCTCTTGATTGCAAGCTGCCCTTTTTGTTTCTAATAGAAAGCCAATATCAATTCCATGTTTTGTATTGTATGTCATTTGGTTAACATCCCTAAACCACAACTATTCCAAAAATAAATCGTCATAATAATAGAGGAAGAAGCCTTACTCGACATTAAGAAAAGGTTGTTATTATTATATAGTAGTTCAATCCTCAATCTCCCTAGTCATATTGCAATGGATATCTGTTTTTAAAACTCTTAATGATTGAGAAACACCAAACCTTAGTTTCTCTCCATCTCACAGCATCTCGTAGATTTCTTTGGTTATGTCCAAGCTATATGTTTTTCAAGGTGATATGTGCCTGAGAAAACATTTGTTCCCTTGCATTATGCATGATTCCACAGAGCTTGGAGAGTGTTCCTTTTGTTCCTCTACTATTTCTTTGATATTGTCATTGGTAGTTAAAAATTTAATCTTTTTGTTGCTTTTTCCCATTATTAAGCCTCCTAGCTAGTATAATAGATCTCGGTTGGATATTGTGATTCTCATAGTTTCTATCTTCTATAAAATAACATTCATCCTTCATTTCTTGAAATAGATTCATAACTCTATTCGTATCGATACCTTGAGATAGAGCATTGTTAATTGCTAACCTTGCAATACATTGGTGATAAATTATAACCACATCATCCAATTATAATTTCTAGCGTACTGAATTTTCAGCCCTATTAACCTTATCATTGTTGTTGTTGTGGGGTGACATAACATTATTTTCATCCTTAGATTCTGATTTAATTATATAATCTACAAAGTGTTGAATTGATAAGAGTTTTGGACGAGAAGATGGTGTGATCTTTGCAATAATTATCTGAAACTACTCCCATATAAGTTCAGATTCACTCTATCATGCAAAGCATTTGTAGATGATGTAACAAGTAATACACGTACACTAGAGACTAGTTATCATTAGCATTACTTAAATCATATAGCCAATTACCTTTCCTCTTGCTTTTAAGATGTCAAAAATACAGTCTTTGTTTCATGCAGCTAAATGTAATCCTGAAATATTAACCCATGCAAATCTATCAATAGCCCTGTCCACTCGTATCCATGGCTTTTTAATTTGTAACCGTTCAACGTCTTCGTCCTTAGTTATGGATCTTCGCTCATGTTCAAAAAAAAATTTGTGACACAGAAGTGGTTTACATAGACGTTACTTGATGTGTTTTTTGTGAAGATTAAAGGTTAGGAGGGTAGGTTGTGAAATTGTAAAAGGTAAAAGAGGGCAGAGTTACGTTGGAGCAGGGACAGTCCTTAAAGTCATATTATCAAACTGGTGGAGTATGTAGTGGATGTTGGTTTGTAAACATGTTTTAAGGATGTTGTTTTCTACCACAACTCAAAGAAAATAAGCAGAGGTAGAGAAAAGGTCCTCATGATCGGAAAATTTAGTTGTAACTTTTGGAGATAACTTTGATACAAGCTTGTAGCTATATATGGACACTAGAAAGTTGTAGATATGCGAACATTCCATATAATGAAAGGACTAAAATTGCTTTTTTCTATTACCACTTTGGTTTAAATCACCATACCATTGATTTGAAAATGTCTTTTTGTTACAATATGAATATTTAATATGTAGCATTATTGGTTTACTATTTCAAAATAATAATAAAAAAATGATAGATGGTTTCTCCATTTTGAAATGATAAAAATTCATTCTAAAGCTATTTAAAAAAATATAGATTTATATTTATATACATACTTATATCTCTTCAGTCAAACATGTTTCTTTCATTTTTGTTTATATTTTTTTTATCCTAGGAAACTAATCAAATACAATTATAGAGATTCTAAAAGTTATTATTACTGAAATTCCCTATACTAAGATTTTATGTTTTTGTTTTTCAAATTTATTTAGTGAGTATATGTATCTTTACATCACGTTCATTAAATCTAAACTATTAAATTCAAATCTAATAGTATATTTAATTCATGATAAGAACACTTAATTTAACTACTTATTATCTTTTTTTCTTACTGAATTTAAATAATTTAATTCAAAATTAATGGTGGGATTTAAATTATGATTGATCATGATTGAATTTTTAAACATCAAATGGTGAAAAATGGCCCTTAAAAATACCAAATTTACAATCACTAGCAATTTAAGGAGCAATGAACAGAAGGTAGTAATTGATTTAGCTCTCATAATGTACCAAGTAATTATCAGTAGCTTCCTTAAGATCATCTCCTTGTGATGCTTAACTTGTCGATGAGTGGATTTTGCACCTTTAAAGTGGAATTAAGAGGAAATTATTCAGACCCCACGTAAAAATTAAGGTAGAATTAGCCTTGGATGATGAGATTAGTATCCGATGAACTGCAACTTTCTTAGTCTTTTTTTTGCTAGATCGCTCTATGATATAGCTGGTGATATTTTCACTTTATGTTGGCTTTATTGATTAGACTCCTATTTAACATAAAAATGATTGGAATGGATGAGTATAACAAGCTATATAAGCTTTCTTTCTTAAGGTTAATGGCTTGTTTGAAAGTGATTGTATTTACCATAATTAAATGGCATCTACAAAACTATCATAGAATTATAAGTTTGGTAAGAATAAAAAGATTGACTAAACATTATACCTATTCTTGCGGCATCATTGTGTCAAATCTTTTCTTTAAAAATTAGATATCACTAAATAGATGCTTGCGTTATGTTATGGGTCGAGTTAAATTTTTGTAATATAAAAAAAATATATACTAGTGATGTTAGTGTTTTTACAAAAAAAAAAGTTGAGATTCATGTCATTGACTTGACTGAGTTCAATAAGTTAAATTAACTGAATAATATTATTAAAAAAATCATCAGCAATAAATAAAGCGAACAAAAGAATAACAATGATTAACTATAAAAAATGACCTTTCAATATAATACTCGAGATAAGAAGGAAGAAAAAATCGTTGAAGACTCATCATCACTCCATTGTGAACACCGCTCTACCACCAGATATAACTAGCTCATTAGAACGATTCTAAAGCCATTGTGAAAGGTTGCACGATGACATTAAAAGAAGTCGCATGCACAATTAGAGTAACGACCTGAAAAGTAAACCAAATAAAATATCATGAAGTGAACATTTCATGCTTATATTTAGTCAATTAATTTAATTTAATTCAAAAAGAAAATTTATTTAAAGAAAGATAAATTTAACAAAGAACGATAAATTAAAAAAACCCAAGATAAACCATGTTATTTTCAAAATCACTAAAAAATCATATAGAAAACAATAAAAAAAAATAACAAAGCTCAATCTTCAATTAATTAAATGTTAAAAGATAAAAATAAAAAAACTTGAGCTTAAAAAAAAAGGAACCAAGTAAACCCGAGCAAATCTTCTAAATCTGGATTAATCTCTTAAACTTACAACTCATGAAAATCTTAAATCCGGGCTCAGTTAAGAAGTTTAATTCCCTATCAATTTAATATTGAATGATAAAATCGGAAAAAAAATGTTAATTTAAAATTTTTATAAAGTAAAAAAAATCAAAATTAAAAGATTGAAAATCAAATTTAATAAGATAAAAGACTCAATAAGGATAAAATAAAAAAATTAATTTTAAAAATTTTCTCAAATAGAAAATAGCAAACAAAATAATAGGAACCAAATCGATAGATGAAAAAAATAAAGGATTAAATTAAAAAGAAAATCCTAATTTATAAAATGAATTTTTGACATGCGTGGACTTAATTTTAAAAACTTTTATATAAAAACTATAAAAGGTAGTTGTAAAATTAAGAGTTCCAAAAAAGTTTCAATTGAAGAGTTATTCATTTTTACCGTTGGAAGGCATTGAGCTGGATGGGCCCCATGAATAAGAGTTTGATATTTATGGCCAATTTTTGAGGGGTCCAACCTATAATCCTAAGCTAGTCATTCTACGGTAACTAATATACAGCCTCGTGAGTACGTAGCCCTAGTGATTCTCCTTGTCTTATACGAAGAATTCCAAGGTAAGATTATGGCTTTGTATCAACTATCATGTGGTTAAATATCAAACTCAAGTAGTTATAACGTACACTATCGTCCTTGATTTATTTGTTGAAGGAAACTATCCCAACTTCTGATTTCTTATTACTACTTGTTTCTTTAGAAAAATAAATCTTCATGTATTTGCAATTGAGGTCTAATAAGGGTTTTATTTATTCACATTCTTTCTATTTACCGTGTATTTATTAAATTTGATCTAATCTAACGGGTCAATCTATAAAATCCAAGACTTTAAATTTATCTCAGGTCGGATTTTAGTTTGAACCAAAAAAAATTGACCTCATCAAACCTTATTGACTATAACCTAACCAAACTTAGCAAAATCAACACTAAAGAGTGTTTTTTAAAGAATAAAATGATGTAATTTTGATAAAATAAATAAATAATTGACCCGAGTTAATTCGATATTTCAATAACTCAACAAAACTCGAATAAAATGTGACAATTATGATTCAAATACCGAAACACATTGATTGTAAAGAAGGCATGGCTACTCCAAACTTTGAAAAAAGAATTATATTTTAGTCCTAACATTTGGAGAGCTTCCAATTATACATTTCAATGATGCATGTTCTGTACTCTAAAAATCAAATATTTTCTTATTCCTTCTCTAATCCTAGATTTCTGGTTCCGCCATCGATCCTATCAACTGATCTTTTATGATCAATGGAACTAAAATGTACGACACAACAAGGAGGTTATTATATATATTTCATGAGAAGTGAAGACTCCATTAATGGTGGGCCAAACTTTTAACATATAAAAGGGTAAGCTGGTATAAAAGTACAAGGAAAAATCAAAGTTGTCACGTATTGACCATTCATAGTTTGTCATGGGATGCAAAGAAAGAAAGAACTAGTATGTATGTATATAATAGAGTATAATCTTATTGTACATGGGATCGATCTAATGGTTCATAAGACCACAAGAACAGACAAAGACACACAACCCTAAGCAAAAAATGACAACAAGCAGAAGCTATAAACATAGATAAATCAATCAATGGAGAGAACATTGTAAACCTTAAAAGCCAAGATGGAAGGAAGTTTTGAAACGAAGAGGGAGGGGTGATTATGATGATATGAAGAAGCCAAAGCGTCAACTCAACAACTGGCAATAGAGCATCAGCACCACCATCATCATCATCATCAATCTCTCTGCAAATGAAATAATGAGAGACCGTGCGTGTGTGTTTGCATGTGTGGTGTAGGGTTTTCTGGTGGGGCAAGACCGACAAGCGTGGGGTTGTCTTGTCTTATCAGTTCCCTTTTCAGTGACCCATTTCTTTTCATTTAAAGGATGATTTTATCTTCCTTTGCTTGTTCGGTGCTTCTTCTAAATTTACTTCCCTCTCCCTCTGCCTCTCCCTCTCCCTCTCCCTCCCCCTCCATTATAGGACTACTGTATATCTTGCATGGCTATCTATGGGCCCAGCTAGCTAGGCATCTAGGGCATGGTCAAGGTCTCTTAACTTGTAGTCAAGCCCTTCCCTCACACTTCTGTGTTCCTAGCTACCTCCTGTCCATTATGAATTATTGAGAATAAGAATAACAATCGATATAGTAGCTAGAAGCAATAAAATGTAAGCAATGAGTGATGAAGATATGCTAGATTTAACAGTGATATTAATATACTATTAAATTAAAGGTTTAATTCTTTGAAAACGTTAGCATCAATTAATATACAGTGTTTAATGGTTACTGTCAACTGTAAACATTAATCGGCTAGTTATTCGAATCCATTATTCATCCTAAATTCTTTTATAACAGCACCATAAATGAACGACTTCAAGACTCACATGACTTATGACTTTATTTAACAAGAAAAAAAACTTCATTTTTAAATTATTATTTACCAAAGAAATTTTAGGATTTACTACTCTGCCTTTTGTTTTGTTTTTTTATAAATACTATAGTTAATAAACTTCGCTCAGCTAGATTAATCTGATAACTTGCTGACTCAAACCTGACTTGAGTTGGGTTTTATTTCAAACTAATTTGAAAGCTGACCTAATCAAACCAGAATAAAACCAACCTAGTCACACCATGAACTTTTTAATTTTTACTCAAAACAATGTTTTATTTAAAAAAATTAAAGCGATTTTATTAAAATCAAATAAATCTATCATCCTAGCGTTGAGCCGGTGTGATAATTATGATAAATACTACCCTTATTTATATTCAAACTCTAAAGTAGTAAAGTGAACTCCCATAAAAGATAACAGTGGAGTCTTTCTTTCTTGTAAGATTTGCTTCACCAGTGTGTATGTGCTTTGGTTGATGTTGCTGGCTGACCTGTCTCGTATCCAGACTGTTAGACTGTACTTCTTTTCTTCAATGTCCAAAAAATAAAGACAAATCACGAGCTTTTTGGCACAAAAATACTCGTATATAGCATCTCCCACAAAAGCTTTGCCTGAAGGGTTCAAAACCTCATTAGAGCAAAAGTAAAATCACCTGAACCGTAAAGGGTTTTCTTGAATGGTCTTGCTGCTGGGACCGATAAATTTTGAAATCAACAATCAATTGGGATTGTTTTAACAAGGTTAATTTAGCCCATTACAAATTGCACTCAGAGGTGTAGATGGCAAGAGACGGCCTGCTTAAAGCCCATCCATGCTCGGATATAACTTCAAAGTTTGAACATCCCCCGAGATGTTTCCAATGGCAACATTTTTGCAAGTATAAAAAAGGTTTTTACATGTAATGCAATCTTGAGTTGCTGGCTGAGGAGGTAAATGGGTTTTGCTTAAGCAAAGAACGAAGCTGAAAATGGCAAAATATGAAAACGAAAACGGCAAAATATGCCCATGAGGTGGGAATGGATAGTTCTTGGGAGGCTGGTACAATTTTGTTTTCTAAGAAATATGAAAGAAAATCTAATTTCTATGGTCTTGTATCCACTGGTGTATGTGCGTGTGTGTGTTGTATAGGTGAACAACAAACATGCAGAAATGAAATAACCACAAAGCAAATGATAAATTACTACAAGCTGATGACCTTCTTACATTCTACAAGGTGCATGAGCTGATGAGCAAATGCAAGATACAAAGGGTAAAATGAAAAAAAGACTGTAAAAAGTACACCTTATACCAATGCCCAGAACTTCTTTCTGCATATTAGTACAGTTTCAGTCTTCTTTTCTTTGTTTTCCAGAACATGTGATTCGACCTCCCACAGAAACTTTGGAGCTAAATGCTGGACTCTTGATGTAAACGATTCCTCATCTCTGATGATAATAAATCCCTGCACATTATAGTCTTGGTAAGATTCTGAATCAAATGTAATGTGGGATACAGACACAAAAGCGTAAATGATTTTAAATGTCAGGCTACAATCCATAGAATGGTTGATATGGATAAAACCATATTAAGTAACAAGATCAGATCAGATAATCAGTATCTTATATATTCTCTCAGATCTAGATGGCAATAAATTCCAAGGGACGTAAACATTAGCTCCATGCTAGCTTTGTCATGCATCCATGTAACAAAATGGCCTACAGGTAATGCAAATAATGTGCTAGTGTAACGAGCATATGATGTCTAATATAATTCAGAGAGGCAGGGCATAGCTTTACATCTAGTTGATTAAATCCCATCCATCTCATTCTTCATCCTGGCATTCACCATATAACTGCTCTGATTTTTAAGACTTTGATAGATGAAATATTTTAGAAACAGGTACCTGAGGTCGGATAACACGGTCCATCTCCAGCATGATATCCTCTAGCAGGCAACCTTCTCCATGGTCTTTGTAGTGTGTGAAGAGATGATTGGCATGCAATAGATCATATGTTCGTGGATATGTTGAGAATGGCTCACACCTGAAGTTAAAACAAGTGTGGTAAGCAAACTAGCATATTACAGATCCTTGCATCCACATAGTATAGCTTGAGCACAACTGAATTGATTGAAAATCTCTTACCAATCATGAAAAGCTCCTATGAGACCCCTGTCATAAATAGCTGACAAGGTATTATTCATGCTCATGGGAACTATATTCATCACCCAAACAGGCAGCGAGTTCAAAGCAACAGCAAATCCGCCAATAAAAGCATTCATGTCCATGACATTTCGTATATCCGTCTCATTGATATTCATCAGCTTCCAGTAATGGCCAGCTTGATTTTTCCAGAATATGGCATCTGAAGAAAACTCTTCTTCAGTGATACCTGCAACAAAAATGTGCAGAAATTATCATGTCAGATTGAATATTTAACGTGGCTTATGCCATTTTCCAAGTGTTCAAGGAGATAGACTACAAATGACAAGTTAAATGGGACTACGAATGACAAGGTTAAATGCTAGTCATTCATCTGAAATTTCCCACATGAACCCTGTCCCAGTGATTTTGATGACAGGAAAGCACAGGCAATCCTAGCCAGCTTGCCCCCAAGCTGCTTCCAACTACTTGAAACTATAAAATGTATTTGATATTGATATCTATATCTTCCATTGTGCTCATCATAATGCAGTTTGACTACACTTGCAGTGTACTTGATTTTGAAACAAAAGGCTAATATAGAATGCAAATTTGAAAAAGATACCATACTCAGGCATGACCAGGGATCAGGAAAAGCAGGGATTAACAAACACAACTTCAAATTACTTTAAGCTCATAAGAAGCACATGAGCGCACCAATTTTGCTGAGACTCTTTGAATATACAGAAAGACGTTCTGGTCTGGGAGGCAGTTTCTGAGGATTAGTTTGTGCACTTCTTGGTATGCAGTTCCTCAGTGGTGTTTTCCATGATGGTTTCATGTCATCCACAGTGTCACAGATGTTTATTTGTTTCATCTCTGCATTGTGCAGGAGGCATGACTCATTTTCTTGTTTGACCCAAATTGCAGTTTGAACTTTTCGAGCAATGAGTTTCCAGCACATAGCAGAAGTCAGATTTACCAACTTATCCCAAATCAATGGATAATCTTTATCCTTTCTATAAGCAGGTGGAGACGAATAGACAAAATATCCATTATCTCGCAAAAGACGATTAACTTCTTTGATTAAAATACCACCTGCACTAAAAAAAAATATTGCAATAAAATAAAAGAATTAAAGAGAAGGTGTAAAATCCAAACATAAGTTAAACAGCCTTTTTTTTAACTCGATAATCTTGGGGGGGGGGAATGTCCAGGAGCTTGCAAACACAATGAACAACAATTCATATACTTGCCAGGCCATAACGATCTTTATCAACACATATCAGGGTAGCATCTGCATGTAAAACTTCATAGTGCACTTTCACTAAACTGATTTAAAAGCTTGTTTGGTTGCAAAGATAGCTGATGCATTTCATATATACAGCAATCTGCTGGCATGCATAAAAGCAATGCTACGAATTATGAATAATAAACTTGCATAGAGATGCATTTGTAGTTCCAGGTATGATTTACTATTGTTCCTTTGTGTTAGTTACTATATGCAATTAGAAGAATTTAAGAAATCAGAGATCACTTCTTTTGGCTGACTATATCATTTCAATTGGATAAAAGGATTGCAGCAAAGTGCATGAAGAGCATGAAGCATTTATCTGAAACATGTGTTTATCTCTATGAACAATTTTCAAATGCCACTGCTCAAACACCATACCATTCTCATGCCAGTCAACACGACATCTCGAACAATGAACCATCTCAAAAGAGCTAGAGGGGTATGGTAGCTGTTTTGTGGAAATGGCAGCAGTCATGGCACCAATTCCTCGTTCTAAAGCAAACTGAATCTGATTTTCATGACCATCTCTGGGAGCAAAAGACATTGTTTGGATATCCAAAGGAAGAAGATAAGCTGAGAAGCTAGCAACACCACAGCCAACATCCAGAACTTGAACAACCCCAGCTGAACGCAGATCACCTGTATCATCAGTTATCATATTTCCTAACCTGCAGTCAAAAAAAAAATCATAAGAGATGGAACATTATAGTGCCTGGGTTTTGGAAATATCATCAATTACTGGTATCATTGCCATCGTAGGAAATGATGAATTAACTAGTTTGAATGTGAATATGTGATATAAGAAGCTTAAGTTCATCTACCTCTCAATGTAATCAGCTGCTCCATGCTTGAAATGAGTGCCACCACCAGGGAACCACCATAGCTGATCTTTCTCATGCACCCAGTTCTGTCCTCCTTTGACTTCAGCAAGATGTGTATGATTCACATTGCTTCTCCACACATAATCCCTGCTGGTTGGCCATTTTATGGGCAATTTATAATCTTCTGGAGGTGGCACCAAGCAAAATAAACGCTTCTCAAGGGGAGGACAATGCCTCTCTAGCTCTTCTCTTCTAGAAAGATCCAAGGATGGGAACAAAGTTTTCACATAAGCAACATCATGGCAAGGAATATACTCGTTGAACTTCAAAGGGCAAACATTCATCCCACTTTCTGGGATTACAATTGGTGTTTGTCGATAAGCAAGAGCAACTTTGTTGGTGAATGTGTAAATACCTGCAAGTGTAGAAGATATAGTTGTTTAACTTGGTAGCAGACCAAAAGTGTAAAGTTTCATATGCAGCCATTACCAACATGCCAAAGGCTGATGCGAATTAAACTATAGTTTGAGGATGGAAACAGACACAATTTGTGCATGTTCATGGTCATATAATCACTTTTTTTACTGCAGGAGCTTTGATATTCCAGGTCTAAAGAATTGTTTTAACATCTAATCTGACCTGTGGTTGTTGCAAATCTGGAATGTACGAGTATAAAATGTCAATCCCAAATGCAGCAACGACTATATCCCAAAAATACATCCACATGTGAATAATGCAACGAGTACTCCCCAAGGCTTCCTTTTGATAAATAGCACATTGCATGCAACAAGAAAATATGCTTGATGCAAATTAAATAATTACACAGCTGCACCCTAAGATTGGTCCCATGTAGTGGTGGTGAGTATTTCCTTCTTCGATCGCCACTGAAATATGCCACATTCAGGTCTATTTTCTGTCAATATGTCAGAAACTTAGAATGTCTGCAATTTAACATTACAGTACTCTATTAACCAATCTGTCAATTCAATAGATTATCATGGTGATCTTTCTATTCATTTTCTTAATAACCAATCTAACCCTCCAGTCTCACTGGTGAGAAAAGGTAAGAGGCGTCCAGGATATGAATCAATATGCTTCTGTAAACAAAGAAAATGGTATCATTTCCATATTCAGAGTATCAAGACATCTACATGTTGTGTGGCCTTAAATGTCATCTTGCAATTTATGAGCTCTCTATTACCTTTTCTAATTGCTACTAGCTTACAGGATTTATCAGCAAAACATTAGTCATCAAAGCAAGGCACTAACAATTCTCAACCAAATAGCCTAAAAATTTTCCAAATGGGTCCATCCAAAACTCACCAAGTTGAATTCTTGCAAACTCGAACACCAATTAAATAAAGAAAAACATAATTACAACCCCAAAATAACAGCAAGAAAAAAGAACCAACAAAATTTAAGCTCAAAGCAAAATACCAAAATGGGACCAGTGTATAAAAAAGCAACCAACTTTACATTCCACAGAACAAAATCCATCTCCAAAAACACCATGCAATGCAGAAGATTGCATAAATATCACAATAAAATAAAACTTTACGAGAGAGAGAGAGAGAGAGAGCATACCATGAGATGAAGAGGAATTAGAAGAGGAGGAGAGTTGAGAGACATAAATGGAGGCATTGTTATTGCCAAAAAGAGTGCCAGTGTAAAATGAACCCACCATTAATAACAAAGCCACCATTATCATCTGCCCTGATTTTGAATCAAAGGCTGACCCCCATGAGTACCCTCCCATCTCTCTGTCTCTATCTCTTGAAATAGAAACTGGGTTTTGCTTCTACGATTTGCAGGAAGCAAAGGAACTAAATTGGCATTTGCAGATTTGGAGAAAGATCTCCTCTTTGAGCTGTTTTAGACACAAATCTAAGAAACAAGAAGTCTTGTGTTGTGTTGTGTTGTGTTGTGTTGTGTTGTGAGCTAGAGAGAGAGAGAGACAGAGATCATTGGCTAATCTCCTTAATTTTGGTTTTAGTTTGTTTAGTTATAATCACCGACTTTTTTTAATCGGCACATGACATGCACGTGGCAAAGTGTTTTTGTGTTATTATATGTTTTTAAAAATATTTTTTTATAAAAAAAATATCAGATTAATATTATTTTTATATTTTTAGAAAATTTTAACATGTTAGTATTAAAAAAAACTAAAAAAACATTAATATCATATATTTTTAATTAAAAAAAATATTTTTTGAAAAACATATTATATCTTAAGTCCCTGCAACTCGAAACTAGCCTTTACATAAGGTGTTTTGCATTTTGTGACTCGTGATTCCATTAAATTGGAATATGTTCATTAATTCTCGCAAATTCCTTCCAAAGAGATGCCGCCGTAAATCTTCAATAGCCCTTGTGTACGATTTTAGCTAACCTACTGTTTATTTCAATAAAAATGGTTTTTAAAAAATTTATTTTTAATTTTTTTGTATTTATTAATTATTAAAATAATTGATCAACACAAAAAAATTTCTAACCAAGAAAAAATTTAGCTTGATTTTTAAGAAGTATTTTTCTTTTTATTTTGGACAAAAAATATTTTTTAAAAGTCAAGAAAAATTCAAAAATATATTATCATTTATTGATTATATCAAATTTGATCATTAATCTTTTTATTACTATATTTTTTTGAATATTTTTTTTAATTTCATCCATTAAAATTTAATCTAAGTTGATTTGTGTATTAAAATATATAGTAATAAAAAGATTGATGATATATGAAATTTTTAATATACAGTTTTTTTTATTATTTGTTTTTCTCTTATCCCTTAAAATTTGATCTATCATATTTGGTCTTTATTTTTTTATTGTTATTTATTTTTATTTGAAATAATTTATGAAATTGTAATTTTTTTTATTTCATCATTTTTCAACTTTTTATCTATGATATTCATTATTTTAATTGTTATTTATTTTATATGAGATAATTTATGAAATTAGATTTTTTTTAATTTCATCTATAACTTTTTTATCTTTAAGATTTTATCTTTATTTTTTTAATAAACTTGAAAAAAAATTAAAACATTAATAACTTATTTTTCATGATATAACCAAATATTAAAAAAACATTTCAAATTTATTATTTTTATAACACTATCAATCATCAAAAAATAATTTATTTAAAAAAATTTATTTAAAAAAAAATTAATTCCCACCAAACGAACAAGTTCTGAATAAAGAAAACTTTCAGCAGACCTAAGAAGGTTACACTGTTGGGCTCTATTTCTTCCTCCAACATCTTATCGAAATGTTTTACAGCTTCATCACCAATCCCATGGATTCCAAACCCCTCCATCATTGATGTTTCCACATTGTATGTAAATGTTAAGGATAGAGGTTCCTGAGTGCATACTGTATATTCTTCAGGAATGTGAAACAAGCTCCGTCTGAGGTAGTCAAGGATTCCTTCACCCAATTTGTAGTGCACCCAGAAGCATACATGCATCCAGAGGACTGCCTAAAATCTCAGCTCCTGGTTTAAGACCTGAATCTAGCATCTGCCGGAACAATTCAATGGCCTCCACATAACTCCCATCTTGAATGAACCCTGACTGACTGGTAGCCTTCCAAGTAATGCAGCTTCTAGAAGAGATCTCTCCAAGCAACTGACCAGAGTTTATCAGTTCCCCACACTTAGCATACAAATCCATGAAAGAAGTCAGCAGAATACCATCACACAGCCCAGCTTTTATAGAAAAAAGAATGCAGCTTTCACCTTCCATTAGATTTCCCATCTTTGCAAACACGGATGCATTAAAAGTTAAAAGTCTCACTTCTCCCTGCACTTTTTCGATATCCCCACTCAAGGAATAGAAGGTAATCAAAGCATTCCAAGAAACAACATCCCTGCTGTCAATTTCACTGAGAGAAGTTTCATCTTCTTCAACACCACCTAGTTAGTTATACATCTCGAGATTGAGTTCTGCACAGAAACATCAACTAATAATCCGTTCTTTATCGCAAAACCATGAGGTTGCGTCCGTTCATTCAAACCCTCGCATGAACAACGCCCCTGAAACATAACAATCATCTTAAGTGATCAAACAGCTCTATTTACTAATGGGAAATGTGAAGCTATCAACTTTAACACCCAATTCTCTCATTTTCTTATATAACAACGAAGCTTCCTATAAAGACCAAAATTAACATGGGATTCTATAATCAAATTCCATGTTAGAGTATTGGGTTCTTCTTGTAAGGTTTTTAACACTGATACGGTACTGTGAAGATCATAAAAATGTGTGTAAAGATGTGAACTTTGAAGCAAAGGAGATGGATTGATTGGCCCCAGTTGAGATAATGACAAAAACATGGATCTTTTTTAGAGTTTTGAGGTCTTTACATGAATTTAGTAGTAAAGGAGAGGAAGAGAAGCAAATGGCGGGTTTTTTATAGGTGATGGGAGGGAAGAGAAAAAGGAGTTTAGAGGTAAGGGAAGACCAGGGAAAATGTAATAAGCAATGGAAATGTGAAGGAATTGTTGAGAGTGGAGGAAGATTCTTGATTGAGAAATCTCTCACTGCACCATTGACAAACAACTATCTGTTTATATAAATAAGTTTGAATTTCCAAGAGACACCCGCCAAAGGAATTATCTTGTGAGAAAGAGTTTCTAGTCACAAATTTAGGGCCAATCAAACCAACTGAGCTAACAACACTAACCAATTTAATTGTCTGAAAAACATAATGTTAACCAACAACATTGGTCTAATCTACATAGACTTTGACGTAGTTGACGAAGGAATTTTGCATGAAAACGCTCCCATTGGTGGAATCAAATGAAGGCTGGGAATGGAATGGAGTCAAATATGGTCCGGCCTGGGAGTTGGTCAGGGCCAGGGGAACTGAAATCATTAGGTAAGTCATGTCTAGGGAGTTTCCAACAGTTTGTTCAATTGGTGATCCAAGTTTTTAACTAAAACCAACAGGGGAAGTACCTCGGATTGTTTATTCATGTACTTAGGAAATATTATAAATTGGGATCAGGAAAACCACCGTTTTCATTGTATAAATCAACCTAGGTGAAAACAATGTGCAGAGCAACTGCATGGCTGCACTTGTGTTTGGAAGACAGAGAAGGACCAGATTGATGCAGGCTACTAAAGTACGTAGCCTTAATAACTAACGCCAACGCAATGCTACAACCGCAATATTCAGTCAACATTCACATATGAAGTACAGTCAACATCCTGTAGGGTGATTTTCCCAGTATACAAGTCACTTTTGTGATCAGAACAAAGAGGGAAACACATCTGATTCAGACTTTCATGAATTGCACTCATCCTTGGAACCCACTTGTCTTCATCGGCTGGGTTCACATTTAAAATGTTCTGCAGCAACCGCACTCTATACATAACAGTATCAGTTTTGTCACAAAAATGACCGACACAGGAATGTGATGGCTCATCAGAAGCCAGTCTGATCAGTAGCAAAGATAAAGCTCCATCTACAGGTGTTGGATCTGAAAGATTTTTATCCCCCATCATCTTTACCTCCTTTTCTGTGGGAAAGTGAACCTCTTCACTTCCATTCATATCTGGGACTTTCAAATCTTTAGTGTAATGCCTAATGCATTCAATTTTCGTTGCTTCATGCTTTTCTGCCAACGTCAAAATACAAGAGAACCTCAGATGATAACTTACAACAGTTTTCACCATCTTCAAGTTGTGGCAGCAGCAAAAGAAATCAAGCCATCTTCTCCCTACCCCTGCATACCACTTGATAATATCAGCATCTTCCAGAGAAGTGAGAATGCTGATAGGCCGGGGACGGCCCATTTTATTCGTAAACCCAGCCATCTTAACAGCCTTCCTTACAAGTTCAATAGGTGCAGAGACTTTCATGCACAGTTTTGTCAGATCATCCACGGTTCTCTCAGCATACTTCCTTTCCTCCTCTTCCTTGATTCTCCTTCCTTCTTCCTCCAATGCCTTTCTAGCCTTGACTGGTGACAGATGCTTGTGTACCTGCTCTTGGAACTTGTCATATGAATCGACCAGCTCTTGTGGCAATTGGTCTCTGATGTGCCTCAGGGAGAGGAAATCACCAGCAGTGAGCATTCGATGCCATGTCCAACGCTCTTCAAGGGAGCCTAAAAAATCTTGAACCACTTCATCTGCCCAAGTTTGAAAGATTTCTCGAACTTCTTTCTCGATTTGAAAATCAAATTTGAACCCATCACTCTGCTTCGACTTTTTAAAAACATGACTCAATAATTTCAAACCCAATTTCTTCCTATTCCTCTCCCGAGCATTTTTCAATTCCAAAGCCTTAACTTCCTTCTGTCTAAGATATTTTTTTCTTGCTCTAATGGCTTTCTCCGACATTGGTGGATGCAAGACTGATGGTGGGACAGCCTGCAATTCCATCCCTAGGAAATCAATTTTCTCAGAAACCGCACTATGAATAGCTGTCTTTACTCTATCCACATTCAACTCCAATTCGCCTTCCAGAAATTTCAAAACCCATTTCTTCAGATTCATCGTCAACATCTTCGAACCTGACGTAATCACTAATATCTCATCCAAGTACCTAACAGCATACATCTTTAGCGGCTTATAAGAAGAACTAGACCCTTCACCTATCTCATTCTGATCGAGTTTAGGATTCTCTTTACTCATTCTTAAACGCATCTCTTGAATTTCTCTATCAAATCCATTGAAATAAACATTAATCAATATTGAACACAACCCGCATTCTTGAGGCAACCCCTTCCCTAAATAACACCTACCTAATTCAATCTTCAACACACCACAATCAAACAACCTCTTTATCACATCAATCAAAATCCCATCTTTAATTTTCTCCTCTATAAACAAGTACAACTTATCTACTTTTCTTTTATCAAACTTAACATCATTAAAACAAACACTAAACCACCAACTTGGATTATTCACTGAATTCTTTAGGTACCTTATAGCCGTATGCCGCCCCATATTAACACGTCCACCATAAGAAAACGTGACAAAACGCTCATCATAAACAATTTCTAAAACAACCCTAATAGCTTCAATAAAAACCTTAAGTTTCAAATTTGGCAGAACCAAGGTCTCACCTTCATCACTCATTTTGACACAATGAGCCTCAATATCAAACCGATTCTCAAAAATCTCACGACTCATTTCTTCAATTGAGATACGCTTCGAAACGGAGAGGTAAAGAGAGAGGTTCGGCTGAGTTGACTCGGCCAACTCGTTCGCATCAGTGCAGTTAAGCCCATCATTGCTGTGGTGGGTAATGAGGTTCTGAGAGGCAGTGAGGAGGACTGAAGGTAAACCAACGACGTTTTGGATAAGATTGGAGAACTTTCCATGGGAGTATTGGGAAAGGACTAGGGTTTTGAGCTGGGGTGTTGTTAGGGGTTTTGTAGGGTTTGGGATTGGTGGGGTCTTAGGATTCTGGCTGGTGTTAGGGTTTAAGGTTAGTGTAGAATAAAGGAGTTTAAGCGAACAGGTTGTTGGAGATGAAAGTCTAAGATCAAATGTTGTTGTTACTTTCTTGAGGTTTACAATAAGCATTGAAACATGAAAACAGATGGAGATGGCAGACAGTGTGGCAATGGAGTTGAGACCTTTTGGGGGGTGTGCTTGGATTGTGAACTCAACTGGAACGGGAAGTGTATCGTGGTGAGTTTTAACATGGTTTTTTTGTTTTTTTTGAGAAAAAAGAAATTAATATTTTTAAATTATTTCTCGAATAAATAATTAAAAATAAATTTTAAAAAAATAAAAAAATAATTATTATAATACTTTTACAAATAAAAAATAACTAATATCATATTTCAAAAATTAACTCGAAAACAGAATCACTGGTTGTTTAAATTAATATAAGTTCAACCAAGTTTACTTTTATTTCTTAATAAAATAAGTTAAACAATTTTATTTCAAAATAAATTAAAAATTATATTGGGTTTTAACCAAGAGAATTTATTGAATTCATCACGTTAAAGTCTAATTAATTTTAAATTGATTTTGAAAAAAAATTCAAGTTGATTTTATCATCAATTAAATTCTAAGTTGATCCATCGAGTTTGATCGAGTTTAATAATTATCATTAATATTGTTAAAAAAATTAATTAATATTTTTTTTGAAAATTTTATTTATATTTTATTTTTTAAATTGTATTTTGTATTGTAAATAATTTATAATTTAGCTTTCGCACCCAAAATTATAGTTTGTTTTTCATTTCCCCACTCCAAGAATATGATGGGATGAAACATTGAACAAAACTGAGTCATCCTCGGAAGAAGAAAAAAGTCTATTTAGTGTAGCTAGCAATATTGTTGTTAAATTCATTTTTATAGTTCAGGGGAATTTTTAATTAATTTCTGTATGTCAAATTAAGTTATCTCTTTACTCGGATTAAAAGAAATTGATGAGAATTTGATTTCTCAAAAACTCATTTAAGCTGATAGTTAAAGGAAGGGGTAAGCACTATTAACCCTAAATCAAAAGAAATTGATTTTGTTGAAGGAAAATGATTGTCTATATATTTTAAACTCGATTTAAGTATCAACTTGGGACAAGTTTTGGGTTAATAATTAGGTGGGTTGATTCAAGTTAAACTTGTTTTTTTATTTTATAAAAAAATAAAAAATAACATTATTTAAAAAAAAAATCAACGGATTTTGATTGAGGTTTTCTTGATATGACCTGGTTATGGGTTAACCTGGATTTTTTATTGGATCATAGCGGGTCAATTCTCTTCCTGTTTTTTTTTTAAATCTAACCTAGTTTAGGCTCTAAATTACCCTGGTCATGGGCTAACCACCAGGTCAAATCGAGTTTTAAAATAATAGTTGAAACCATAGCTATCAAGCTTAGCTAGGCTTGGCGGGTTGACCCGCCACCCAAGTGACTCCAGGCTCTAGGCTCTGGTCGGGTCTGTAAACGATAAAACTTGGGCCTGCAATTGGTCTCGTGATACTTATATGACCTGTCAAGTCAACCCGTAACCTGATACTACCCGACAAAACCTGCAAAAGACCTGTTAATTTTGTTTTATGAACATTTTCTTTATAAATAGATAAAAAAAAATAAAAATGAAGGCATAGCAAGGTAACATTTTTCTACAAGTGAGAATTTAAATCAAGAGCATTGGAGGAAAATACTCCCGGGATAGAAAGGGCAATGGATTCAAGTTAAAAGAGGGATAAAAAAAAAATTAGGTGTTGCCTCACGGGAATGGTTCACCAAATATTTTTTTCTAACTTTACCCAATTTTATGTATACAAGCTTACTAATTTTTTTTTATTAGTTACTAACTGATTCATTATATAAATATTAAAAAAAATTATTTTTTTAATATAATATTAAAAATTTATTAGTATATATATTCTATGTTCATATAAAAAAAATTATGTTTTTTTTTATTGTGAATGTATATATATATATTAAAACCTCAATTTTTATTTTTACTTTACTGGAATCATCCTAATCAATAATCAATCCCGAATAATCCAAAACCTTATTTCTTGGCCAAATAAACCTTGAGTCGATCTGATAACTATGGTTGAAACAGAGGTTAACCACCGGTGGGATGAGGGAACGAGATTGAACTCCTTTGTGCCTCCTCAGGGAACCGGCAGAAAGGCAAAGCCACTTCACTTCCCTCGTCCCTCGGACCATGAGCAAGTAATCCTCCATTTCGAACCTAGATTCTAGCTAGACATCCATAAAAGAGACTGTGGGCTGAAAGCAATTGTCTCTAAACTTGTGGAAGACGACCTCTCTAATATTCAAGGCTATGTCTTGGGCCTGGCTCGTAATATATGGGAACTTTTTCTCGTTGTGGGAAAAGAAACAGTGATTTAACAATAAGTTTGCATAAAAATAAACATGGGGGTGTGATTTGATTTAATTCTCAAACATTAGGGGTCTAATTAGCCTTTCCTGA
>Ga0325410_1001198_pt1 | contig 28564 bp, 17 predicted proteins | sample PopdelMetagenome_16_FD_206182 | JGI IMG/M metagenome (GOLD analysis project Ga0325410, IMG submission 206182) | Populus deltoides microbial communities from Bellville, Georgia, United States - Xylem-PdIQD-R3 | ecosystem: Host-associated > Plants > Phyllosphere > Stem > Wood/Secondary xylem...
ATAAGGACTAATTTGTAAAAAAAAACCAAATAAAAAAAAATTTTAAAAATAAAGTGTTTCACTGTTCATATAAAAATGAAACACTATTATAGTACGTAACTAGACAAGTGACCCACATTACCTACTATCCTAATTTTTTTAGCGCAAAAGCATTGTCAAATGTGAAAAAAATATATTTTACAAACAATTATATATGTGCAAGAGAAAAGAGATTTGGTTTCAAAATGCATGCTAAAAATCTAAACATGAACTAAAAGAAAGTAGAATTATATATAAAAAAACCCTTAAAACAATCAATGATTCAAGTGATTCATTATAGATTATGAGGTAAAACATCATGGATTAGCACAATATATTTACCTTTTGCCCTTCTCTACACAAAACAATTGACTTGCTAACGAGGTAAGGTTATCTTTTTTAAGTGATTTAAAGATTATTTGTAAATTGATTGAGGAAAATTTAATAGGTTTACTTCTTTTTCGCACACTAAAACTAAATTGTTGCCCTTGCAAGCAAAAAAACAATTGACGTTTTGTTTAGGGTCTATTTTTGTCTATTCTATTTACACAGTAAAATGACGTTAATAACCTTGAGAGTTCAAAAATATTGACCTTGACAAGAGGCATTTTTTAGTCTTTTCCATTTTTTGTGTATTGTAAAATAATAAAGTTAACCTTGGAATAAAAAAAAAAATCTAAAGCTGGCTTGGGATAACGTTTTCATCCTTGCAATATAGCTTTTTTTTTTTGTAATATTTAGATGCTCTTAGAAGTGATTTAGTAATTTAAAGTATTGAAATATTAATTAATCAATAAAAAAAGCTGACATGTGCTATGCACGTGCCAACACACGATAGGCTAGCACATGATAGGCCACCACTTCATTAAGGAGACGTGTGATAGTTCAACATGTAATGTGAAGGTGTAGTTGATGGTGTGGTGTGTGTTGTCGGTTCGGTAGCGTCAAAGGTTTTTTTTTCCTCCCCATCTTTTCTCTCTTTTATGCTTTAGTATTCACGCCGAGCCTATAAAAAATTAATTGTATCCTTCGGATTATATTTATATTAATGCAACTTTTTTTTCCCCAATCTTCTATTTTTTTTCATATCAACACAACAACAAAGGAAAATACCATGCAACATAAAATTTATTTCTCCGTATAATCAATGCAACAAGTACACAAATAACATACAACAAGGAATTTAACATAGTTATGGAATTTAATAGAAGATATATACACTTTACTTTTCCTACTAAAATTAAACTATTTTTTTTTTATCCATGTCAACATATAATCAATTTGTTCTTGATAGATTATCTATTACATATATAACCGGATCATCATACACACATACACACAAACACACACATTTTAGAAAATAAATTGTTTTAAGATTGTTAGAACACCTTATTTTTACTATAATAGTTAAGTTTTCACATAACATAAAACATGTATATAAATCAATAACGGAAATAAAAATTACATTGAGATAATGATCAATTCTTTAATATAACAGAAATAAAAATTCTTTAGTGTTAGTAGTGTAATTAGAATATTATTTCGTGATTTATTTAATATTTTATTTTTGATATTACAACCAATAATAAAAGTGAACCTTTGATAAAAAAAAATATAATAGAAAAGAGTTTATAAAAAAAAAACCATGTCTCAGTTAGAAAAAAAAAATTCATTAACAAAAACAAATTAGAATTGTCTCAGTTAATGAGAAGGCCCGCCACAGAACAAGAGGACAGCTTCAATGAAGCCATCCCAGCCGATGCAGGTGATTACCCGTCGGCTGACATCTCCTCGCGCACCTAGCACCAGCCAAACCGCCTCAATCTGAACATGCACCAGAAAAAGTCGATGAAAAGGCGCCAGGGAACCTCAGCAGCCGAGAAGAAAGCGCGGGAACACCCACCGCGCGAGAAGAAACGCGAAAAACAGAGAGGGAGCGCGATAAAGATTGTGAAGCCACAGGATTCACACATAATGCACCATGTTTTAATGAGCACTCTCATAAATATATGAACAGTGAAGCAGCACAAGAATACAATTCTTTTAGTTTGTTAGCGAATCTGGAAAAGAATAAAGTCATCTGTCAAGCTCTGTTCACTTTGGTTCGACATTCCTCACCTCTCCCCACCTGAGCTCTCTCTCTTTCCCTCCTCCGCTCTAGGAAACCGCCGCCTCCGCCGCCACCTCAACCAATGAGGCTTCAAATCTCCCCTAGGTGCTTCCTTTTCTATCATGTTTTTTATTTTTAAAATTTACGTCTGTGTTTTCATTTATTTAACTGAAATTCTTATCCAGAGAGAAATTTGATTTTAATTAGTAAATTAAAAAGATATATAATCGGATCGATGAAATCGCTGCTCGTGAATGCAACTCGAAGAAAGGCGCAATCAGCCGATTCTACTATGGGTGGAGCATTTAGTATTGTCGCACGTGTGCGGCGTTGCGGCGATTGTCCTCCACACTCAATTGTGTGTGTATCTATTTGGCAAATATGGGAAGACAAGGGATTCTTGTCTTTTATCAGTGGAAAAAATGGAATGGGAGTCGCCACCTAGTATTATGGTCACTAGGAACCCTAACTGGTCTCAAAGATCAGGTACGGAGACTGGTTGCGTAAAGGGAAGGTATTAGCACCCCAAATACACCCTACCTAAGGTAAGCTGCATTGTTTTATTTGTCTGATCAAAATCTAAGGTTTGGTCATGTTTTCTACTTGTTGGTCCTGTCTATCTAAGATTCAAGAAAAACCCTTCTCAATAAGGAGGTTCTTATCTTTAATGGGGTAGAACCTAACCGTTCTAACGTTGGAAAAACATTTAATATCCGAAATATGTATTACGTATAATATCGTACCCCGGATACTAAAAGACAAACAAAATAAAATTTTTGTTGTTTTTTAAATTTTGGCCAATGTTCTCTTGACTCTAATAAACTGGTTATCAAAGCCAAAATGCATGCTAAAACATTGTTTTTTTTTTTGTATGAAAAATACAATATGATTTTTTTAGCTTTGAGACACTTGACCGTATGCACAAAAACATTTTTTCAAAACAAAGTTTTTTTTTTATTTTGGAAGTTTTGACGAAAACCAGGTATTTTAATATCGGATTTTGTATTTTTAGCAACATAAAAAAAGTATTGCTTGATATTAATCAAAATGACATAAAAAATACGCTGGAAACTTGTAAAATTACAAACAAATATTTTTGAAATTTTCTTTTAACAAAAAAAATAATAAAATAAAAAAACTGGGCCGGATCTGGCCCAACCATCCTGGGCTGGGCCTGACCCGGCCCATATACTGTGGGCTGGACTCAGCCCAACCGCGTGGGCTGGGCTGATGTGCCAGCCCGTAACAAATAAAAGGGGCTGGTTACTGTGCTGCGCACAGTAACCAGCAAACTATAATTAGCCAGTTACTGTGCTAATTAATCTTCATTTGCTGCAGAACGTAAACGTTCTGCATGCAAATGAAGCTGAAGCGAAAAACGACAGGGGAGGGGAGAAAGTTACCTGGAGCGGTGGCAACGCTGGCGGCAGAGGATGCGGCAGGGGTGGTGGTGTAGGCGGCGGCTGCTGTTACAGTTTTTTTTTTCTTCTTCTTGCTGCCTTCTGCTATCTCTGCCCCTCCCCCTCGTTTGTTCTGTTCTTCCCCGTTTATGGTCTAGCGGTAGTGGAAGGTGGTCGGGGCAGCGGCTGGGAGGAGAAATGACGATGATTCCAGGTGGTGGCGCTGCTGTCTTTTCTTCTCCTCCTCTGTGCAGAGCCCGCGGTCTCTGTTTTTTTTCCCTCTCTGTTCTGCCCTGTTTCTCTTCTCCCTCTCTGAGTCTGCTGGCGTTGGCAGCGTTGATAGTGGCAGGATGACGGTGCTGTTATGGTGGTGGAGAGGAAGCACAGCGGTGGTGCCCAGGGGGTGAGGACGGTTCTTCTTCTTCTCTGTGCAGAGACCGCAGTCTCTGTTTTCTATTCCTTTCTCCCTTCTCTCGTCTCGCTTCACTCTCTATCACTGCTCTTCCTCTATTTTTGGACGATGATGGTGCTGTCGGTGGTGGCTGGGAGGAGCGATGGAGGCGCTGGTGGAGGTGCAACGGTGGCTCTTCTCCTCCCTCTTCGGTCTTGCTCTTTCGCTCTCCTTTCCCCCTTCTCTTCCTTTTTCTTGTGTTTTGCCCGAGCTCCTCTCCTCTCAAATAAACTCTCCCCCCTCTTTTCTGTTCTCCCTCCCCCTTTGTCTTCTCCCTTCTCTGTATTTATAGCCGCAGGAAGAGAGGGGCACCTTACCAGTGTCATGGCGCAGGGTAAGGTGGCTATCCTGCCCATGTCTTGGCATAGGGTAGGGTGGCCGGTCATAGCTTGCATTAATGGTGGCATGGTATGGGATGTGGCTTGTGTCCAGGTTTTGTGGGCAAGTGAGAGGGAAGAGAGAAGGGGAAGGTGAGCGGGAAAAAGATTTCAAAAATCTTCTTCTCCCCTGTCTCTGCATTTGCAGGGGAGAAGAAGCTGCACAGTGCCGTTCAAAACGGCACCGAGCAGTTTTTTTTTTTTTTGAAGAAAAGGAAAAAAATTTGGGAGTGACCCAAAAATGAGTTATGACAAGTATGGTTAGGGTTATTGTGTTGTCTATTCAAAGAAAAATGTTCCTGTAAATTTGTTAAGTTGATTCTTATCAGTCTGCTCTTTAGAGTTGATGATAACATGAAATATTCATTGTTAATGCTCGTTGTTTTCTTCTTCTGTTTTCTAGATTAAAACATCCTAGACAATCTCTTTCGGATGGTTTAGTGTTTCTGGCCTCCTCATCTTCTATTTTTGCTGTGGTATTTAGTCTGCTGATATTCATTGGGGATTGAAAAGCCTCGTTTATGACTTTGTTTTGTTTTCCTGTTATTTCTTTATTCTTTTGGGGATGTGGTTTTTTTCCTCGTTCTATTTACGCTTGCTCCCTACAATATTTATTCTTTCAGAGAAGTAAATATATACATAAATAACAAGAACATGAGGGGAAGGGGGGGGGGGGGTTTGATAATAAGTATTTGCTTAGAAGGGAATGCTTCTTTGGTTTAGAAGCACCAAGAAGATTCAGATCCTTGCACCTTGTCCTGAATGGTTGTGTATATTTGTTATGCATTCATATTTGGCTGAATTCTTTAATAAAGTACATGATATTAGACGAAAGTTCTTTATAAATCTATTCAAGTCTGAATAAACTGATATTCCATTTTTCATGATCCTGATGTGCTTTTACTCTTCTTGTCGTTCTTGACTTTCTTTTTAGGGTCTATTTTTACTTGCAATATGATTTTTTTTTCTTTTTGGTTGGCCCACTGTCCTAGGATGGCTGCATGAAGCTTGTTCCGCTTTAAATTTCAAGGTTAATCTATTGCTATGAGCATACGTGTTTCGAGTTTTAACTGAACTTAAATGAATGGTGTTGGATTTGGGCCTTCTATTTGTTTTAACTTCTACAGGGTTGAAATGATAGTGATCTTAAAGTAGAAAAGCATCAGACAAAAATCAATTAGCCACAATGGTGTATGGTTTCCTAGTTTCTCAGCATAAAGTTGAATGTTTTGTTGACCTCTCTACATTCAAAATCATATAGGCAGCTACTGCTGGCGCTTGCAGTGGCCAATGAATACTGTAGAGTATATATTGCAGTGTGAGATAAGGTTAACTCATTGCATTTTCATAAATTGAAAGGATCATATAATGACACTTGTTTATGTCATTATTTTTTTTTACTTTTTGCTAATGATTCCACACATTTCTGATATTGATGTGGTTTATAAGTTCAGGGTTCTTGTTCACTGCTACTAACTTCTCTATACTTTCCTGGTCATTAAAAATGAAACGTAATGATTTACATGTGTAGAATGGAGACATTAAAGAGGCATCTTCTATTTTCTGGTCAGGAGGGATTACAAGAACTCAAGAAAATTGCTATACGGCTTGAGGAAAAGATTTATACTACCGCCACCAATCAGGTATTTGCCTAATGCGAGGTTCGATAATTACGATAATCTCTAGACATGAATATACACACGCATTTATGCATGTACAAATGTGTGTGTACTGTGCCTACACTTCCTCACCGTTCATTCTGGATGCAAGGCTGATTGGGAGTTCGCATCTTTTTGTTAATTCTCTTGACAAGTGCTTTATTTAGAGTGAACAAGTTCATGTATAGGGGAAGTGTGCAAAAAGCAAATAGTGAATCAATACATAAATAATTAAATTAAAATAGAGGAAACAGAAGTATATCCTCACAGAAGATGAAATGAAAGAGCATATATCCATTTCCCCCCTTCTCTTGTAACATGGATTGCTCTGAGAGCTAGTGTTTTGTTATTGATATCTGATTTCAGTCTGATTATCTGCGTAAAATATCACTGGAGATTCTTTCGATGGAGATCAGGTCTCAAAACGCCATGCCCACTGCCCCCATGGATCCAGAATGTAATAATGCAGCCAAGCATTGAATTTCTAAACATCTTACCTTTTGTTTTTGTTTTCGCATTGTTATCAAACTCTTTTACATTTTATTGCTGCATATTGCTATGTATTTCGCCTTGCTGGAAAAATCTCATGATCACCTCCACGATGCTAATTCTGTAATGCATGTGAAGTGTTTCATCCTTAACTTGTTAAGGAACAAGGACTGTAATACATGACTATTTTATATTTTATGCTTGAGATGGTAGATTTTAAAGATTTTCCTGCTTAGGATGTAAGACGTCACTTTCTTGCTTTTCTTCTGAGAGAAAGTATTGGATCCTTTTTTCATATATAATAATGCTGCCGAGCATTGAATTTCTAAACATCTTACCTTTTGTTTTGTTTGTCGCATTGTTATCAAACTTTTTTGCATTTTATTGCAGCATATTGCTATGTGTATGGCATGCTTTAATCAAAAAGTTGAGTAATCGATGAATGTTAGGCAAGAAAATTACTGATTATTTTTGTTTTCTGCCTCCTCCTTTTCTTTCACCCACCCTGAAAATTGTCATATTATTTTTGTTTTCAGCCGCCTCTTCTTCCCCCAACCCTGAAAATTGTCAGACAACACTTTTATGCTTTGAATCAAATCCATCCTATTTCTTTCGCTCATAACTTTATGTGTGAACTGCCGATGTTTCATTTGTCTTCCTTGTTCAGTGCCTTCTTTTTTTCTGACAGGTTTTCCTTTTTGCCTTTTATCTTGAACAGCATCCCATAGTATGCCCCCTCAAGTTCAGAATCATGGGCTGTTTCTCCCTATCCTATTGTCCACCGATCAGTCTCAAGCATGCCAGCAGTTGTTATCACAGAACATGCAGAATTGCATGGCATCTAATGGAGTTCAAAGTTCTGCTGGTTTACAAGCGGCACCGCCTCTTGTCTCCGGTGTAACCCAGACTATCCCCAACACTGTTGTCCAGGATCCTAACATGCAGAGCATCCCCGGTGTTTCACAGAACTCAGTGGGGAATTCAATGGGACAAGGGAATCCCTCCACTATGTTTGCCAATTCTCAGAGACATGCTAGGTAATGCTTTTTTTGGTAGCTTTATGTGCCACTGTTGCCACTTATGGCATTAGAAATGCCACTGCTATTGAAACCATTGCAATCACACACGCATCTGTTACCGCATCATACCCTCCAGTGCATTGCACCAGCTGTTCACCTCTCATTCTGGATTTATAGGGTCTGTCCGTCAGTTTGAATGATTACATAATGTTTAGATGGAGTTCCTAGTACTCCTAGTCCGAAAAGGACTTGTATTCCTCTGTAGGAAAATACTAATAGTCCTATCTAGAATAGGAAAAACCTAATGAAGCTCGCTATACTTTGGGATAATAAAATACTAAATGGAAAATAAAACTGAGACTTGCAGTATTCCATAATTTTCAGCAAGAGTGAAAATTACAGAAATACCCTTGTATATGGAAAAGACACAAAAATACATGAATTCTAATTTTTTGTTGCCTGCATTGAAATTTTTGTAGCATCCCTAGATTCTACAGCACAGACTGGACATGCAAAAGGCGCTGATTGGCAAGAGGAGATCTATCAGAAGGTAATTTCTGTGATTTACTGTTCATTAGATGGAGTTCATGTATGCCATAGTCTTGCAAGATTTCGATGGAAAAAGGTCTCCTGGGATTGGTCCAAGGAATTTTATTCAGCTATGGTTGGGATTAGTTAGGAAGCATTGTAAGTTCCATGATTGCAGCAACTAAGAAATGATTAATCATTGATAAGATGAATGAAGGTAAAAATATTCAGATTTCTAGGTCAAGAGGATTGCTTTCTTGGTTCTGGCACGACAGTTTTTTATTGCAAACCTCTCCCTTTCTATTTTCCCCCCTATATTTGTTGTGTGGTGAATTATTATTTTATTATTTATTTCCAACGAGTCCTATCGTTGTGTGCTTAGGAGAGTATTAAAACGGGAATAAGAATGGTTGTTGATAATGATACATGGGGTCATGCTTAGGATCTAAGGCTAAGAAGCGTTGCTAAAGTTGTGACATCCATTGACTTGACCAATCCCTGAATCTTGTCTAAAGGTGTACTTACACAGCCCTTTGCATCTTTCCATTCCATCAATATCGACATCCTTTTGAGTTTCCAGCATTAATTCCACTCTGCTATTGCTATTTTATCTCAACTAATTTATGCTGTCCTCTGCCCTTTTTTTATTATTTTATTTTTATCAATTCCCTTAAGTTTGTTTGTGTTACTTTCTTTCTGATTGGCACCTGAAGAAATCAAGCATATGACCGATAATGTTTTGCTGGTTATTTGTTCTTCCTAGATCAAAGTCATGAAGGAGACATATTTCCCTAAAATAAATGAAATGTACCAGAGAATTGCTGCCAAGTTATAGCAGGTATGTAAAACCTCTGGGCGAAAAATTATAAATTGACTAGTTTCATGTAAAACAAAAAGAAAACATTTTGTAACTCTCAACCGGGTTATCACAAAATTCTGAAAATTTGCGTGGAGCCTTCTAATATGATTCTTTAGCTTGGGTTAAAATTTCAGAATTTTTAGAGAAATTCAGCAATTTGACGAAAAATCACAATTTGACTAGTTTTACATTATTGGACGTAATTTTAAATCCGACCATCAGATTGGGCTGCAATTTTATGACGAACCTTAAAATATATTGAATAAAATCTGTTTAAAATTTTAGGACGAACGGAGATTGGTAGTGCTATCAAAGAATAAAGACCGTCAAATGGAAGCAAAAAGACTCATTAAGGGTAAAATGTTAATTTGCCATTAAAAATAATACAAGGCAGCCCCTTTTCTGTTATGAACTGCCAACTGGCAATAACAAATGTGAAAAGAAAAAAAAAGAAAATAAGAGAAGAACGTGAGAAGTTAAGAGAAAAACAAGAAAAAGTGAGATAGAGCTTTGAAACTTGTAAGTTTGAAAGACTTGGAACATTAAATTAAGGAAGAATCAAGTGAAGGAAGATATAAGAAAGGTGAGGAGGGCTGACCACACTAGAAGGAGAAGAAAAGTTGGAAGAACTTCGATCGATAAGCATGAAAAGTTTAGATTCTTACTTGAATGAAGTGTTTTTGGGTTTATTTGAGTAAGTTATCAAACAATGACAATTAAATTTGATTTAATTTCTTATAATCTTGATTTTTTTTAATTAGGGTTCTTATGAGAATTTGAGGATTTTGAGAAAAATAGTAAACATGATGGAATTGAGGTTGAATAGTATAGAAATAGTGAATGTAAGTAGTAATTAAGAAATAAATTGAATAATTTTGAAGAAAAGAACTTGTAATTAAGGATGAGGAAATATAGGAATGAGGTTTTGATTGTTTTATGTTTGAGAAATGATGTTCTTTATCTTATTTGAAGTATTCAAAATATGAACAAGTGAAGAAACATCATAAGAAGGTGAAAAGAAGGAATAAATAAATGGTAGGAAAAGTTCATGGGAGAATTCTTTAAGTGAGTTAAAAGAAGAAAATTGATTAAAACTATATGTTGAAAATGAGGTGACAAATGAATGAAAATTTTGGTGTAAACCCCAATTAAATAAAAAATATTATTACGTGCTTCAAATTTAGACACGTAGGAGATATGATAATGGATTAATAATGTAGTGCAATCTGATTGATTCAGGAGTTGTACCGGGAGCAGGGCATCAGGCAGGAGGAGCTGGGCCATCACGAGCATACGGTAAGTGATTCATCACTTTCTTTTAAAATTTCAAGTTTCATTATTAGTTATGAGTTGTTTATGACATGTTGGTATGGAAGAAGTAGATGAAGAAACTGTTGGTATTATAATTGGGATGTCGGGTAGTTAGTATGAATTACCGGTTAGTATATAATTACCAGTTAGTATGGAATTACCGGTTGGTTAGTATGAATTACCGGTTGGTATTGGCTGTTGATAGAGAATAGCCGGATGTTGGGTAATTCGTATGGAATTACCGGTTAGATTGACTATTGATAGAGAATAGCCGGATGTTGGGTAATTCGTATGGAATTACCGGGTTGATTGTTGGCTATTTAAAAGGGTTAGCCGGGTTTGAGGTAAAATTATGAATTACCAAATTAAAAATTAAGCAATAAGTGTTGGTTACAGAGGTCCTATAAGTATAGGATTAATAAATTATGAATGGGTTATTAATGTTGATATATAGTAAGTTGGTGATGAAAGATAATTTGATATATTTTAAAGACTTGTGAACATAATAGCTTTATCATCTTTAATGTATTATCTTTCTTATTTTTTATTAATGTTATGTATACAGGTTTTTCACGAGGTGATGCGGAGCATTAAATATGGGCTCTGTGTTTTAATCTGTTTATTTTGTGGGATGTAATATATTTGCTTTATATGTAATTTGTATTATATGTAGATTGTAAAATATTTATCAAGAAGATGTTTGCTTTTGGTACTTGTACATTTAAAATGTATGAGTAAGGAACTAATATTATTAAACTATTCAAAAAGAATATTTAGTAATTATAATCATGCATGTTTAAAAGATGGATGCATGTTAATGTAATAATTAGTTCAATATGAATCTTTTGAGTTTCTAATTGTTTGTAGTTAATGTGTTATTTGTTGATGATGTAAGATTGAGAAAATACAATGAAGTATAGTTGTGTGAAATATTATTTGATGAGATGGTACATGATCCAGGATGGTTGGATCAAAGTGGAAGTTTTGAGTATTGTGATTGAATGAAGTCTAGTCGATAACTTGGTAATATCAGAAAACAAAAGAAACTTTGCCGAAATTTCAAAAAAAAAAAAATCCCATAATCTTAGACATACTATTTCATACTTGACATTAGTAAAGAAATGTTTGAGATTTCATGACATTTGACGGTGTTACAAGGTAAATTGTCTCTGCAATTTCTTCCGGATTATCTGTCCATGCATGATTATCTGCATTTTCCCCATGTTGAGCTTTTGTATTAATTTGTTTTCATCATCAGCATTGCCTGTCACTGTATCATCTGCACTAATCACCTACCCCTTGCCCCAACCGCCCCCACAACCATGCATCGACATAGAAGAATTGGAATAGAAACATTTTTTTTCACTAATGTTTTGCTACAAAGGATCAATGCAATTTTTAATTCTCGTGTATGTTAACTTTGCTTTTCAGCTTGACTCTCATCCGCAACAACCGAAGTCAGAACAACTTGAAAAGATGGAGGTATTCAAGGCCATGTTGGAGCGCTTGATAACATTCTTACAGGTCTCAAAAAACAACATCACACCTAGTTTCAAGGAGAAATTGGGTTCCAATGAGAAGCATATTGTAAGTTTTCTGAACCCAAGCAGATTCAGGAAGCCAATTCCTAATCTATAGCTAGGACAACTTCCCCAGCCTCATGTGCAACCTATGCAGCAATCCCAGTCTCCAGTTCCTCTATTGCAGTCCCATGAAAATCAACTGAATACCTAGTTGCAATCAATGAATGTGCAAGGTTCTATACCAACAATGCAGCAGAACAATATGTCAAGCTTGCAGTATGGTTCTCTTTCATCTTTATCTGGGGTTTCTATGTCACAACCAATTATGATGATGCGGGACGAGAGATTTTAAGAAAAGAAAAGGGGGAAGAGAATGATATTGTAGCAAAAATTTCACAGGACTTACTACAAATCCAAGCCAAAATATTTGAACTTGTCATGTTGAATCATCTCTTCTAAAATTTTGTCCTTTTTCCTGCCTGGGGCATCAAACATGACTTGAAATGTTGAGGAAACAGAAGGGAGGTGTTTTTTTAAACACAAGGCAGATTTTTATGAGGGCGAATCTTCAGCGTTTCGACAGGCAGATTAAATTTTCTTAAAAGGGGCTTTGGTTTGATTCCTACATGCTGCGGGCAAATCTTCAGGGTTTCGACAGGCAGCCTCAATCTGCGACCACTCCAAGCTTTGATTGAATAACTGAGGTGGATCTTCTTGCTCCAATTTCAATGCTTTGACTGAATAACTAAGGTGGGGTCGCCCTTGAAACATTGGCAGATGTAAGTGTTGCTCACATGCATAGAATATTTTGTTTCTACTTAGTAGTGGTTTTGGCAATTTATTTTCAGACAAGTCTTGAGAGTTGAAAGAGTAATCACAGCCGAGTCAATGACCAATCCAAATCAGTTCCTTTTCTAATGATTTAGGAATGACAAGTCCAGCTTATATATTTAGCCCAAATAACTATTCAAATAGAAAGGTTGAGCTTAGAGACAGTACACTACAAATGAAGAACCCAATAGCTAGACATACAGGACAAATAGTCAATGACCAATCCAAATCAGCTCCCTTCCTAATGGTTCAGGAATGAGAAGTCCGACTTATATATTTGATGTAGGGACAATACACTACAAAATTAAGCACCCAATAGCTAAACAAACAATCATGACAAACTAGGAATGACCGTCTCCCTAGTAACAAATTCACCTTCTGAAGTTGGAGAACTTGCGAAAACTAGCCACCACAAAATAGTAGCAAGTATCTATGCAGCCTTCAATGAAGTACAACCACCTGCGTCGCCAATATGGATTGATGTAGAGAACTGTTGCAATCGTCATCACCACAATTGTGTAACATACACCAAAACTGATGTAGAAAAGGTCCATGTCTATGAAACCATCATCTCCTTGTTCATCATTAGGCACTAGCTGAGACTCTGCTTCCTCACTACAATTGTTTCGCAATGGAGGTCCACACAAGAAAGGATTTCCTTCATAACAACTTTCATCGAAGGTCCCAAACTGAAATTTTCTCTCGGGTGTCTTACCTGACAAGTTATTGTGCGCCACACTAAAAACTTCCAGTGTGGTAACTTCAGTAAGTTGTGGAGGGATGACACCATTCAAGTTGTTGTAAGAAAGATCCAAACTCTCAATCTGCTTTAGGTTTGAGAATGTTACAGGGACAGATCCAGTGAGATTGTTGTGTGATAAGTTTAATGATAGTATCTCACTTAAGTTTCCAAATTCTGGTGGGATTGCTTCTACGAAGTTGTTATTAGAGAGATCAATACCAGACATGTAGCTGAGGATATTCCCCTTGTAACCATAATACATATTTTTAGTTCTAAATTCTATCACTTCTGTAAAGTTAAGCCACAAACCCTTTCCCAAACTATACATACTATCCACTAGTGGTGGACCCATTGTTTCATAATAAGCTCTTTCTATGGACTGTGATCCAAAACCAACTCTGAGATCCACGAACGCTTTCTGGTAACTTTCCATGAAAGTAAGATTGCCCAAACATGATGGTATTGGACCAGAGAGCTGGTTTTTTGAAACATCCAAAATGCTTAATTGTTCTAACAAGCATAACTGAACAGGGAGCTCACCATCAAAGTGATTAGCCCTCAGAAGAAGAACACTCAGTGATGAAAGATTGCCAATCCAATTTGGAATGGAGCCGGTGAAGTTGTTATCTCGAAGATCCATCGTAACTAGGGAAGAGCTGTTATAAAATCCATATGTTAATGGACCGCTCAATCTATTTTTGGATAGATGCACATAGGTTAGAGATGTTGAACTGAAACAAGATGGTATATATCCAGACAAGTTGTTCTCAGAAAGGTCCAAATATACAAGTTGGCCAAGCTTACAAAAGTCTCTATGGATCGGACCCTTAAAATGATTTTTGGACAAATTAATTAGTCTAAGGTCTGTAGAATTGACAAACCACCTTGGAAGCATGCCTGAAAATTGATTGTAACTCAAATCCAATACAATCCACATTTTCCACCCATATAATGGAAAATCTGATATCTGACCCCAAAAGTTGTTACCACCCAAATTGTTGTTTGACAGGTTGAGAAACGATAATGTTGTTAGTTGTCCTAGTTTTACTGTGGATAATTGATTGTTAGATAAATCTAAAAATGAAAGAGAGCTAATATTTCCTAAACAAGAAGGAATACAACCTGTGAATCCATTCTTAGCCATCCTTAAGGTCCATAGATTTGGAAAGATCAAACAAATATCTTTTGGAATTTGACCGTTCATGTTGTTGTTGGATATATCTAATTCGATCATATTTGGATATGAGTCATCTGGCAATGACAAAGTACCAACAAAGGAGTTCTCGCTCATATATAGTTGCTCCAATCGTGTATTGTTCTTAAGCAACCACGAAGGAAACATTCCGGTGATGTTGTTGTGGGAGAGATCAAGGGTTATTAAGTCGTATTGGTAATAGAGGAAGTCAGGAATATCTACATTGAGTGCTTCTGATGTTGGCCTACTTGACAAGCGGAAAAAGACTAGTTGGAACTTTGGAATCAAATTATCAAAGGCAGCAGGTTCTATTACTAGTCTGTTGTTCTCACTAGAGAAGAACTTGAGGCTTGAGTGGTTCAAAAAAGGCTTCATTGAAGTGGGAACTTCAAAGAGGTTATTTGATAATGAGAGGAATTCAAGGGATATGAGGTTGGTAAGGGGACCAGAGGCAATATTTCCAGTAAATTGGTTTTCATAAACATCTAATAGTTGTAGAGATGACAAGTTTCCCAAACAATATGGAAGTGAACCTCCTAAATTATTTCCAGAGAGATCTAACTGCTTCAGATTCTTCAATTCACACCAACCTGTACAATGTATCTCGAAACAGTCAAAATAGTGTTGAAAGAATCTTTTGTTGATGATGTAATTATAGGCAGATGGAGAGTTGTTAATTTACCTTGGGCGGGTAGGGTGCCATGGAGGTCACATCAAGCAACAGACAAAACTTTAAGAGCAGGTAATGCTCCAATGTTCCGGAGAAAGTTTATTGGGAGAGAAGTAAGATCTAGATACAATTCTTCAAGGGTGCTAGAATTGAAGAAAGTCCCTGTGAAAAAGAAAAAAGAAGAAAAAAGATATGATGAAAATAGTGTTGATGATGTAATTGTAGGCGGATGGAGAGTTGTTAATTTACCTTGAGCGGGTAGGGTGCCATGGAGGTCACATCCACCAACAGAAAAAACTTTAAGAGCAGGCAATGCTCCAACGTTCTGGAGAAAGTTTATTGGGAGAGAAGAACGATCTAGATGCAATTCTTCAAGGGTGCTAGAATTGAAGAAAGTCCCTGTGAAAAAGAAAGAAGAAGAAAAAAGATATGATGAAAATAGTGGTGGTACAGGATAGCCATTCCATTCAATATTATTAATTAAGATTTTAAGAAACTAAACTATGATTAACCTTGACTTAAATTAGTATCCTTGAGAGATAGGGTCTTCAGGGATGGCAATGACTGCAGGAATTCCAGCTTCCTTAAACCTATGATGTGTAGAATTGAAAACAGGCAATCAAGAAAGTAGTGAAATTAAGTGATAAAGAACTGATATTGAATAGTGAGATTTCAAAAGGTATTGTTAAAAAATGAAGTAAATAATAGCAACATATTGCCTGATAAATTTAAAAATGATGCCAAGAGATATTCACAACTTTACCATTGACAGTCGTCGATCCTAGCAACATCTTGCCTGATAAATTTAAAGACTTGAGAGAAGAAAATCCACGCAGATGTGATAAAATGCTGTCATTGAATATATTATTAGAGCTCAGGTCAAGGTTCTCGAGTTTCCCCAAATGTGATGATATGATCTCAAAACTTGCAAGAGAGTTAATGTTTCTAAGAGTAAGTCATAATGAGCTGTTGTTCAATTGATATATGATTCTCAAATTATACATAAAAAGAATGATACATGAACGAACGCATATTTAATTATATAATAGGTTGTGTACACTTCACGTTTTTATTAAAGAATTAGAAACTTTTTCGCGTTTTATTTCTCAAAGTCCAAATATTTCACCATAAAATCACCCATCACCATTCACCACCACAGAATAATATTTTGATTAAAAAAGAGAGGGAATAATAAATGGCTACAAACAAGAATTAAATATCAAATATGTAGCTATAAAACAGTCGAGAGTTTTTCTAATAAAGAAATTGGCAGCCTCTCGTTTGCTGTCTAGTGATTTGTATTGGATATTTCTCTAAGTTTTAATAATTACAATTTTCTTAATTATAATATTATAGGAGAGAGCTTCTTATTATGTTATTCAAAACCCATTCAAACTCAAATGCATTAAAAAAAAAAACTTAGAGTTCTGTTTGACTAAGTATCTCAAGACAGAAAAAACATATATAAAAATATATTTATTTAAAAAGATAAATATAAAATATATATTTATAGGAGAGTTTTGAAGTGAACTTCTGATTGCATTTAGGTAGAAACTGTGTATTATAATTAAGAAACTGATAAAGAAACAATATAATTAAGAGAATGTCATGTGAAGCATTTAGGTAGAAACTGTGTATTACACCTGATCCTGTCAGCTGATTGTCTGATAGATCCAAAGACTTGAGGGATGAAAATCCAGTTAGAGATGGAAAAATGCTATCGTTGTATTGATTCGAACTTAGATCAAGGTTCTCCAGCTTTTTCAACCTTGATGACAAGTCTTTGAAACCTGCATGATGTTCCTCAAAAGCATATTGGAAGGAAATAAACGCATAGAAAGAAATGGTATGAGAAGGATAAAAGAAAAAGGTTTCGAAGCTAAATAATTAAAAGGTTACCATAGAAGCTACCTCCTGATCCAGCTGTCAACCCATTGTCTGATAGATCCAAAGACTTGAGAGTGGAAAGGTTACCATTGAAACATGACAAAATGCTTTTATCATTATTAAATCGGTTTTCACTTAGGCCAAATTCCCTCAGTTTTGATGATAGGACTTCGAAGCCTGGAAGAGAATCATCAAAGCAAGATAATTGACATTAAACACCAACCAACCAACCTTCATTTATTTTATTATTATAATTAAGTGCACAAACATTGAACACCAACCTTCATTCTCCAAGCAACCAACCAATCCATTACCTCCCAAATCAAGACTTTGCAATTCTTTAAAAGGCTGAAACGAAGATGCGTTGAGAACCCAATCGCCAAAACGGAAATCCCTTGCCCCCCAAAGAGAGAGTTGGATCACTCGCCTTGTAGTGTTATCACACTCGATCCCATCCCACTCACAACAATTACTATTGTTGTCCACCCAATGATCTATCCAGGAAACGCGATCTGGGTCGATCAAAGATTGGATCTCCAAGAGACCAATCCTCTCTTCCTCCAAACACCCATAACAACTAAAAGACCATTCGCCAACCAAAGTCAATAATGCTAGCAACATCCAAGCCCCCATTCTTTTCATCATCATCTTAGATAACATTCTATGAACTACGTACTACGTAGAATATTGTTGTTTGTTATGTGCCTTTGGGCAACCATAGAGGTCCTATTTATACTACAATTTGGCCATTTAATTTCCATGACTTTATCTGCATATCTTGTGCAGGGTCATGTTTTGATATTTGAATATTATTTTATTTCTTTTTGGAATATTCTTGGATTTGATTTTTTTTTTTTGGAATATTCTTGCATTTGAATATTATTTTATTTTATTGTTTAGCACTTAAAGGCCCTCAGGCTTATCGAAGGAAATTGCCTTCATCCCAGTTAGTAGTTCCACAAGAACCACTCCATAACTGTAAACATCACTTTTGTCCGTCAGTTGGCTTGTGTGCAAGTACTCAGGGTCTAAGTATCCTAGAGTACCTAGCACCATTGTTGACAATTCAACATGATCCAAGGGAATTAACCTAGAAGTGCCAAAGTCTGACACTTCGGCCTTTATTTTATTGTTCAGTTCGGCCTTTAGTCTATTTGTATTTAATTATATTTTGGTTATTAATTATCCAATTTATATAAAAAAAAATGTTGCAAACATTCATGTGTGATTCCCCGAAATATTTTTTTACTTTATAATTGTACTTCTCTCATCATAATTTAGGTTCCATGTTTTGAGATTTGAATATTATTTTTTTTTTTTTAGAATATTCTAGGATTTGAATATTATTTTAATTTATTGTTTAGCACTCAGTCTATTTGCATTAAATTATATTTTGGTTATTAATTATCCAATTTATATAAATAAAATATTTTTGTAGTACTTCAACATTGTTATCGACATTCTTGTGATATTCCACATAAGATCTTTTTTACTTTATAATTATACTTCTCTCGTCATAATTTAGGGTTCCATGTTTTGATATTTGAATATTATTTTATTTCTTTTTAAAATATTCTAGTATTTGAATATTATTTTATTTTATTGTTTAGCACTTAGTCTATATGCATTTAATTATATTTTGGTTACTAATTATTCAATTTATATATAAAAAAAATATATTGTTGCAGTACTTTACAATTGTTATCGACATTCATGTGTGATTTCGCGTAAGATCTTTTTGACTTTATAATTGTACTTCTCTTGTCATAATTTAGGTTTTCATGTTTTGAGATTTGAATATTATTTTTTTTTGGAATATTCTTGGATTTGAATATTATTTTATTTCTTTTTGGAATATTCTTGGATTTGAATATTATTTTATTTTATTGTTTAGCACTTAGTCTATTTGCATTTAATTATATTTTGGTTACTAATTATCCAATTTATATAAAAAAAAAATATTGTTGCAGTACTTCAACATTGTTATCGACATTTGTGTGTGATTCCGTGTAAGATATTTTTGACTTTATAATTGTACTTCTCTTGTCATAATTTAGGGTTCCATGTTTTGAGATTTGAATATTATTTTATTTCCTTTTGGAATATTCTAGGATTTGAATATTATTTTATTTTATTGTTTAGCACTTAGTCTATTTGCATTTAATTATATTTTGGTTACTAATTATCCAATTTATAAAAAAATAAAATAAAAAAATTGTTGCAGTACTTCATAATTTAATAACGTTGTTAGGCTTAAATTAAATTTAATAACACTGATTAAAACCACATTATAGAAAAAAAAATTGAATTGCATAAAAGTAATCAACAAAAAACTTGTATTATATTAAAATAATGCCTTAATTTTGATGGTGATGGCAAAATCAAAGAGTATCGTTGATAAAACCACAAATTAATGATATTCTTTCTACAAGAATATTTTTTTTTTGTATTTGTTTTCTGGTTATATTTAATTTTTCATCAATATTCCTAATATAAATTGCTACGTGTTTTGAATCTTGAAGGATTGAAAGATGGAAAACATAAAAGAAAGAGAGACAACACAGTTCAAAAAAAGAAGAAAAAGGAACAATAGTGAACAAAAATGGAGCAGTTTTTATTAATTATATAAATTTTATAATTACTAATATTAAATTCAAAATGCGTACATATTGCAAATATGTAAACATATCATGTGGTTTAAAAGAAATGACTCTTATAAACATATATGGCTTAACAATATTAATCAACTCTTAATATCTTTCATTTTATATATATTAAAAGTAAATATTAAAACCTATTATATTAATTTGTGAAGGTATTTACTCGGATGCCAATTATATTTCTAATTTTTTATTAAAAAAATTCTACATACTACAACTAGCCTAAGAAAGTCATTTTCATCTAAAAAAAAAGTAGAAAAAATTGAATTGCATAAAAGCATCACTGTAAATGTTATACTCCGAAAATATCTTCTTTCCTTGATAAAATTGCCTAAACTACTGTATGTCTCTAACAGTGAAAATATCACTATAAATGGTGGCAACCCTCCTATAGCAAGAGTACACGAAATAAGTATTTTATAAGTATTTTGCCGTTATGCATGTTTTTTCCTCAAGATGGGTTCGACAGACAATCATTTATGAGTCCCGGAGACCATTTCCATCGTGCATTTATGAGTCTGGGAGACCATTTCCATCATGCATTTATGAGTTCGTGAGACGATTTCCATCTGCACATTGGTCCCTGAGACCGTTGCCATCATGCATTTTTCCTCGAGGAGAGGCCGTGAGACCTCTTCCAACCATCATGCATTTTTTCCACGAGATAGGTTCGTGGAAAAACTTTGGTTTAATTGGGAATGCTGTTATGACTAAATAATGTTATGTTTTGCTTTTATAAAAAAAAATATAGTTTAGTTATACGTTATAAATTATATTTATCAATTCAACTGTTGAATCAGAATAAAATTTTATGAAGAATCTCCTGATATATATTTATGTCACAACTTAAAATTTTAGGACAATCAAATTTTAGAAAGACTTTACGAGATTGCTGATGATATTTTCGTAATTTTGTTTTGAAATGTCATTTTTTATCGTTTTTAGATTGATTTTTTTTTTCAATTTCATAATTCAACAATAGGTTTTTTGAAAATTGAGATTAATAATTTATTTTAATTTAGAGTTATTATGGTTTCATGACCCAGGTCATGGATTTAAAAGGTTAATCCAGATTGACCCGGGTCGATCCAATATGTTGTTATCTCAATATTTTCTTAAAAAAATATGTCATCTTGAATTTTTTTAAGTAAAACTATATTTTTTCCAATAGTTCGGACTATCTTTTTTACAAGTTCGTGAGACCATTTTCATCTGCACATTGGTCCCTGAGACCGTTGCCATCATGCATTTTTCCACAAGATGGGTTCGTGGAAAAACTTTTGTTTAATTGGGAATGCTGTTATTCTAACCATATAAGTAATTTATTTATTTATTTTAATGAAATATAAAATAGTTTTAAATCTTGTGGTATATTTCTTGTCTTTAAGAGCTATGAACTTATTTCTCAAAACTTGAAAACTAATATAAAGATATTAAGTGATCATTGAGTGTGTGTGTAAAAGGATTTTGATGGACATGACATTGCAACAAATTATCCACCACGAGATGGGTCAGTGATACCATTGTCATCATGCAATTTTTCCCACGAGATGGGGCCGTACGCTTGGAGCTCTAAAAAGCTATAGTTTTTAATTTCATTATGTCACATCTAGAATGGTAGGTATATTTTATTTCAATTTAAACAATGGAATAAATTAGAAGATATTTCATCTCGTTTACAATCTTATCTCATTTTTATTTAGTTTTCCTCTTTGAAGGAATTAATTAGTGGGTTGGAAAAATGTCGTCTTTTGCTCTAATATTTTCTTCACTTTCTCTATAGTTTTACCATACACTAATATTGTCAGAAAATGATACAATATACTTCTTGTGTTATCCTTCAAGAATTCAATTGAAAAGGAAGGTCGTAAAAAATTTAATTTTTATAAACATATCCTTAACTCTGTATCTTCTCTAGATATGTCTGCGACTGAGCTCCATAAAGAATTCCTATTTAACAATCTGTCCATCAAGTTTTTGATCCCCGATTAAGACCATCTTGATAAATGAGATTTTACTCTGTAATTTTAATGCATAGCTGTCAATGACCCGAAACATGCAAATTAAAATTCAAAGTGTGAGCATTGAATTTCTTGTCAGTTTACACCTTTCTGTGGTGTTTCCTCTTTCCATTGATTGAAGAGCGTCCAAGAGGAAAAACTGAAAAGGCAAAAGTTCTGTTGTACAGTGAAAAAGAGCATGAGAAATACACAAAAACAGAGATGCATGAATCCTTCCCCACTAGCGGCTCTCGTTCATCGGATCATTGTGGTTTCAAGATTGATGCCCAATCATTGCCCTCTTTGTTCGATTCCTCAGACCTTTAGGAAACTGTATATGAGATGTTACAGAGTGACGGAGGACTTGACAAAGGGCTGAGGGGTGGGTGAGATGTTATGTCAAGAAATGATTTTGGAAAATTTCTTCATATTTGTTGAATAACTAAGATAGGAGTCTTGATCAAGGCAAGAACATAGGCTCTCCAAGACGATTGACAGAAGGAGAGAAGGAAAGCTCTATATCCTTAGCACGTCAAACACTCCTTTGCACCAAGGTTGTTAAAATCGCGATTCAACTCGTAAAATCGTACAATTTTACGAGTTAATGTAGGCTTTACGTGCTAAATCGTCTATAAAACTCGGAATCGGGTAAAATCGGGTCAAAATCGGGTAAAATCGTTAAAATCGGGTAAAATCGCATCAAATCGCGATTTTACACCCGATTGAACGATTTTGGCCGCAGGCAATAAAGATGCAATTCAGCTGCCAAGTGTCGACTGCCTATTGGCTTTACCAGATCAAAAGCAATTCTGCCAATTCACATTTGACATTTCACTGAAACAATCAGTCTTCTCTCTTCTCTTCAGATTCACCGTTCACAAACTTAAATCAAAGAATCAGAACATAAAAAACCCCTAAAATCGAAATCCTCAGCCACTCAGCCTTGATCCTCAGCCACTCAGCCTCTTAATCTCTTTCTCTCAACCACCGTCCACTGCCACAACAGCCCTCGCCGGCTCGCCCCTCATCTTTTTTATTTTTCCACCATCGACGGCGTCCTTTTCAGCAGCCACCGTGAGACCCAGAGTCCACACAACAACAACGGCGTCTCTCCATTCTTCACCAGGTAAGTTACTCTGTTTTTCTGGTTTCATCTCCTACAAAAATTCACCGGTTCTCTCTTCTCTGTTGATAACTACCTGCGTCTCTTTTTCCCTGCTGTTTCTTGCTTTGATGTTAATATTCACTGGTACTTCTTTGATTGAATTCGCAGGCTCCAACCTTGACTGCAATATTGATCTGCTTCTGATCAGCCTCGGTGGTCACTACTCAGAACAGATGTAAGCTTCTTAGTTTCTTACCATGTCCGTTTCTTTACAGTTTAATGATGTTAATTGTTGAGTGTTTTCTTGTGTGTGACTCTGTTTAATCGTGCGTGTGTGTTTAATCAGTCCCCTTCTTAGTTTCTTTGATTGTTTAGATTCAAATTTAATCGTGCGTGTGTGTGACTCTGTTTTAGATTCAATGCTCCATTGCTGCTGCTGCTGAATTGTGATTTTGTGATGAATGGATTTATAGTAGAAATAGGTGTTGCCATTCCACGTGAAAGATGCTTGGTATTTATTGTTTACTTGGTATTACATTATTCAATGTGATTCATGTGAATTGCTAAGAAAGATGCTATAAATGCATAATTCGGTATACTGTTCTTGCATTATGTATTTTGTTCAATCAATTTGTATTCTGCTGCTGCCTACTGCATTGCTTCTGCTGCTGAGTGTGTACTAAAATCAAGTTTGTAACCTGTTATAAAATGTTTGGATTGATTACAGGGCTGATTTGAATTGATTCTTGAATTGTTGAACTTATGGCATCTAGAAAAAATTCTTCTGGTAATAGGCTTGATGTGGGATGGCAACATGGGATAGATATTGACAAGAATTCTAGAAAAGTTCAGTGCAAGTATTGTCAAAAAATTATTAGTGGAGGTATTTTTCGTTTTAAACAGCATTTGGCTTGCACTCGTAAGGATGTTGAGCCATGTCAACAAGTACCAGAAAATGTTAAGCAGATGATTTTAGGTGTTTTGGTGAAAAATCTAGAAGCAACGGAAAAGAAAAGAAAGGCCCTTCAATATAGTGTAAATGAGGATGATGATGATGAAATAAAAGAAATTAGCTCCAAGGACAAAGGAAAGAGAGTAGCTAGTGGGAGTGGAAGTACACAAACAACCCTAAATCAATTGCTAAAAAAGGATATTAGAGAAGAAGCATGTCGACAAATTGCTAGGTTTTTCTACACTAGTGCAATTCCATTTAATTGTGTAAAAAACCCTGAGTTTATTAAGGCACTTGAAATGGTTGCAAAGCATGGGCCAGGTTTTAAGCCTCCATCCTACTATGATATTAGAGAGAAGTATTTGAAGCAAGAAGTGGATCAAACAATGAAATTGCTTGAGGAGTACAAGCTAGAATGGAAAAAAACAGGTTGTTCAATAATGTCTGATGGATGGACAGATAAAAAAAGACGTTGTATTTGTAACTTTTTGGTTAATAGTCCTAAAGGGACAGTTTTTTTGTCATCGGTGGATACTTCTAATATGTCCAAGACTGCTGATAAGGTATTTGAGATGTTAGATGCCATTGTGGAGAGGATTGGGGAGGAAAATGTTGTCCAAGTAGTCACCGATAATGCTGCAAATTATAAGGCAGCGGGACAATTATTAATGGAAAAAAGAAAGAGTTTGTTTTGGACACCATGTGCTGCCCATTGTATTGACTTAAATTAGAAGATTTTGAGAAGAAGTTAGAGGTTCATCAAGTAACTATTGCTAAGGGGAGGAGAATCACCTCATATATTTATTCAAGAACCATTCTTATTTCCATGCTAAGGCACTTTACGAAAGGAAGGGATTTGATTAGGCCTGCTGCCACTCGGTTTGCTACTGCATATTTGACTCTAGGATGTTTGAATGATCATAAAATGCAGCTGATGACTATGTTTACTTCCAACCAGTGGAGTTCATGTAGGTTTGCAAGAATAGAAGAAGGGAAACGAATTCAAAATTGTGTTTTGGACAGCAGGTTTTGGCATGATGTCACTATATGTATTAAGGCAGCATATCCTCTAATTAAAGTGCTTCGATTAGTTGATTCAAATGAGAAGCCAACTATGGGTTTTATATATAAAGCAATGGATGAAGCAAAAGAGAAGATACAAGTGAATTTTGGTTCTGTGAAAAAAAGGTATATATCTTGCTAATTTTTATTTCAAATGTTGTCATCTATTAATATGAATGTTTTTCAATTGAGATATTCCTATATTGTAATGATTTTTTTATTGTTTTTTTTTTTATAGTTATATACCTATATGGAATATTGTTGATGCAAGATGGGAACTTCAACTCCATAGACCTTTACATGCAGCAGCTTATTATTTGAATCCTCATTATCATTATAATCCCAATTTTAAGGTTAATGCCAACATTAAAATTGGATTATATCAATGCTTAGAAAGGATGGTGCCTAATGCAAATGAAAGGTGCAAAATTGACTTACAACTTGAATCATTCAAGGATGCAAAAGGGTTGTTTGGCATTGACGCTGCCAAGACAGCAAGAGATAAAAAAACTCCAGCTCAATGGTGGGATTCTTATGGGGATGAATGTCCAGAATTACAAAGATTTGCAATCCGAGTTCTAAGCTTGACTTGTACTTCATCTGGATGTGAGCGTAATTGGAGTGCATTTGAAATGGTGAGTTTTTTTTGTTTTTTATTTTAAATATTGAAATATTTGATAAAAATCTTATAAATTTGAATTGTTTATTTAGGTTCATACAAAACGAAGAAATCGTTTGCACCAGAAAAAAATAAATGACTTGGTATTTGTAATGTGCAATCTGAAATTGAATGATAACCAAGTCAAAAGGCAAGCTGATGATTTTGGTATGGAAGATGATCTTTCATCTGATGATGATTGGATAACTGAGGGAGAAAAACATCCAAACTTTGATTTTCTTGGTACTATTACTAGTGCAACACGAAGACAAAATGGTGATGAGGATGAAAGTGATGAAGAAGAAATTCCTAATAATGTTGAAATGGAGAGTCATGGTATTGAAGATGATTTGGATATTCAAATTGATGATATTGGTGTTGGTACTAGTAGTAGCACTAATGTTCATAATATTGGTGTTGGTACTAGTAGTGATACTAATAATCCTCTTGATGCTAATGATATTGATGAATGCTTGAGGAATGATGAGGAAGATGAAGGGAATGAAGCTGGTTTTAGTTTACATGACACACCAGCAGATTGTTTGTTTTAAGTTTGTTAATTATTAGTTAATGAAAAGTTATTTTAAATTATGTATGACTTTTATTTGAACCATGTATTTTAAGATGTTTTAACTATGTATGAATTTTTATTTGAAGGCTTGAAATATGTATGAATTTTTATTTGAAGCATGTTTTTTAAGGTGCTTGAACTATGTATGAATTTTTATTTGAAGCACGAATTTTTTTTTAATGTATTTTAAAATTCCTTATGATTTTACGATTTTACGATCCGTTTTTACGATCCGAGTTTGTGGGCGGCTTTCCGTGCCGTGTTAAAATCGCGATTTTAACAACCTTGCTTTGCACATTAGAGAAATTGTCGAGTTATTAGAGCCAAAATTAGAGGCTAGCTAGCATAAAAGAAAAACAGAGGACAGTATATACAAGACAGGGGAGGAAGTAATAACATACATATACATACATATACATATACATATACATATACATATACATATACATATACATATATATTAAAAAGAACTTGAGTTAACGCATCAAGTCTACGACCCGGATCATGAAGGAAAGCTCTATATCCTTAGCACGTCAAACACTCCTTTGCACATTAGAGAAATTGTCGAGTTATTTGTGCTTCTGCTTCTTTTTTTTTTTTTTTATAATAGTCGAGTATTATTATAGAAAGGTGCTAGAGCCAAAATTAGAGGCTAGCTAGCATAAAAGAAAAACAGAGGACAGTATATACAAGACAGGGGAGGAAGTAATAACATTCATACATATACATATATATTAAAAAGAACTTGAGTTAACGCATTAATTTTACGACCTGGATCATGAGATCGGGATAAGCAAATTCAATGTTAAGAGAAGAAATTAAAGAAAAAACCATAAAAACATATATGATTTAACAATATTAATCAATTATTAAAATCTTTCATTTTATATATATTAAAAATAAATATTAATAACTATTATATCAATTTGTGAATGTTTCAATTTGGATGCGATTAAATGTTTTATATATGACATTTTTCTTAAGAATATCTTGTTCATTAAAACCAAAATTATTTAACATGATTAGATTTAAATCCCAGATGAGGCTTTAGGTCATAGATTGGCCTGATATTCGAATCAAGATTTGGGTCATAAATCAAACAAGTTAGCTTATGTTGAATGGTGTTAATCCAAAATTGTATCATTTTAAAAAAAATTTAGAAAAAATCAAAACTACATAGTTAAAAAAAGTAAAACTAGTTTCTGACTGAGTTGACTAAGTCGGGGGTTGATTTATCTGGTCAACTAGGCTTAATTGAGTCAACTCTCACTTGGTTTTTTCTAAACCTAAATCGGGTTAGGTTCCAAATTAAAATGTTAGGCTTGAATTAAATTTAACAACGCTGATTAAAACCACATTGTAGAAAAAAATTGAATTGCATAAAAGTAATTAACCGAAAACTTGTATTCCTTCTTATAAAGTTGAACCAATGTCTGTTTTTTTTTTTTTTGAACAAATATGAATCAAAGGTTAAACACTAAGCAGCTAACTTTGAATGACAAAGACGGATATAGAAGACTTGCTACTTTCTTTATGGAAATAACTTGTGGAAAATCATGCCTTAATTTTGATGGCGATGGCAAAATCAAAGAGTATCGTTGATAAAATGAACCACAAATGATATTATTTCTACAAGACTTCTTGTCATTATCATGACAATAAATCTTCTTCTTTTTCTTTCTAAATAGTCTATTTTTTGTAACACAACCAACACGTAAGATGAATGGGAATTTGCAGTGTGAGATGGGTTTGTGAGACTTTGGCCATCTGCAATTTTTTCCACGCCATTGAGATGGTATTTAAGACCATTGCCCCGTAAGCATTTATGAGTTCGTGAGACCATTTCCATTTGCACATTGGTCCCTGAGATCGTTGCCATCATGCATTTTTTCCACGAGATGGGTTCGTGGAAATACTTTGGTTCAATTGGGAATGTTGTTATTGATTGGAAACTTTTTAATTAAAATAAATTTGATTATTTGATTGGAAGAAATCCTTAAATATTGTAACCATATAAGTAATTTATTTATTTATTTTAATGAAATATAAAATAGTTTTAAATAATCTTGTGGTATATTTCTTGTCTTTAAGAGCTATGAACTTATATCTCAAAACTTGAAAACTAATATAAAGATATTAAGTGATCATTGAGTGTGTGTGTATTTAATCCTTTTCAAAACAAGAAGGATTTTGATGGAGATCAGGACATTGCACCAAATTATCCACGAGATGGGTCGGTGATACCATTGTCATCATGTAATTTTTCCCACAAGATGGGGCCGTACGCTTGGGGCTCTAAAAGCTATGGTTTTTAATTCACTATGTCACGTCCAGAATGAGAGGTATATTTTATTTTAATTTTAAAAATGGAATAAATTAGAAGATATTTCATCTTGTTTAGAATATTATCTCCTTACATGCATGAATTTCACCTAAATTTTCACCAGAATATTTCGGTTCTATTTCGGCCATTCTATTATGTCCAAAT
>Ga0325410_1001202_pt1 | contig 28540 bp, 14 predicted proteins | sample PopdelMetagenome_16_FD_206182 | JGI IMG/M metagenome (GOLD analysis project Ga0325410, IMG submission 206182) | Populus deltoides microbial communities from Bellville, Georgia, United States - Xylem-PdIQD-R3 | ecosystem: Host-associated > Plants > Phyllosphere > Stem > Wood/Secondary xylem...
TATTATATTTTTGAACTTCTTCCTAAAAATCCTCCTGGTGCCGCTCTAAAAATTTGACGAACATTCAGTTTGGTATTGTCTCATTTCTTAATTCTATCACTAGTAACGAACCATAGATTATTATACTTGTCTGCCAATACTCCTGCAAAACTATATTCTAAATAATTAAAAAAATATCTGTGGTCCACCTATTACTTTCTTAAATACGTAATCCATTCCTCTTTCCATAGTTCAAATACTTCCGCGTCACTTTTGTCTCATTCGTTAATTGGTTGGAATGGAACTTTTCCAAGATCTAACCAAATGCATGGCTATCACCACAACTTCAATAATAATAATTATTTTTTTCCTTGGAGACTGTACTTCTTCTTCTATATTCATAATCTCTTGCATCTATAAAATCTCTGCCTAGATGATGGTTCTGTGCAATCTTCAGTTTTTCGGGCCTTTGAAAAATTCTATCAGCTGAGCTTTGTCTTTCAAGCTCCTCCCCACTTCAATGATTCTATCTCTTCTTCGAACACTTGCTCTGTTATCTTTAGATGGATCATTTTGCGAACTTGTATTATACCCAGTAGATATTTAACGTCCGTTCTGTAGCAGTCCCATAGCGATGAACGGGATCTAAACCAGCTTAACGCCAAGGTTCTGTTCTTGTAATTTCCATGGGGCTGTAGGCAAGGCAAATCCATCTTCCAAAACCACTAGGATTCTCGAGAGCAAAAGGAGCTTATCCTTGAGATGGCATGGGCATTGGCAGACAATCGTGCCACCGTATCTGAACGATATAGCTCTTTTCACAGAGGCACCGCAGGTAAAGAAGATTTGATATTTGATACTCTCAACAAGGAAAGGTGGAAGCTATAAACCATGTGTTCTTGCACTAGCTTTGATGGAAGAACTCGGAACAAAATAGCCAACACCACTCGATAGAGAACTTCAAATTACCACAATCTGGGGTCACTAATGATTACATCAAATTACAAACAGAAACTTTGGCAATAGTGCAACAAACAGTTGAGCGTGATTGGAAAAACTGTCTTTCAGTTCTGCCAAAAGGACGAGCCTTTACAGTACAACCACTAAGCACTCCAAATAATAATATATTGACAACAAAAAAATGAATCAAGAGGCCGAGAAACCCAGCAGCTGCATTTCGGAAGGAAAGGGAGGCTCTATCATTGTTGCCAACAAGGTTAATGAAGAAGCAATGGTTTCATTTCAACCTGGCTAGAATAACTAGCAAATGATTCAATCTCCCCGCAATGTCCTCATATAAGTCTCAGAACAGCATTCAATCGCTTCTAGCACCTAATCTCATACGAGCCTGCTTTGGTAATATAACGAACCCATTCAACTGTGTTGTACCCACTTTTCTCCCATACCTGCATAAAATCATTCATGGTCATAGCTGCTTCTTTACACAAAAAAGGTATCCGTAACTTTTAACTTCAGATCTATACCTTCAGAAAACGAACGCGTAAACCAGATGCTGTAAACATCGGAACCTGGAACTCCATCTGAATCGGAGGCCTCGTCCAAGACTTCTTTTCTGCCATGGTAGAAATCAGCTCGACTTCTGCGCTCATGGTTGGCTCGGTTTGTCCAGGAAATTTTCTTATCCTAAACAGATCAAAAAAACATGCCATTGAGCAATAGCATTCGGAGTGCAATCTAAAGATAACAAGACATTTACAATATAACATAATTATACAATAAAGCCAACAAGCACAAATTAGCAAATGCACTAGAGTCTGGGTTGATTAATCAAGACATGCCCAAAGCAGCATGACATCATAGAATGATTTTCCTTTTCAGGCAAAAAGCATGACAGCAGGACATCTTGTAAACCATCTATACCATGGGAAATCAAATCTGGGCTCAATAACAATATCCACCAAAACGTTATAATAATTACAAAAAATAATTGATGAAGCCATTAATTAAAGTTTTTCCATCTTTTGGAATACACATCAAAACTTCCAAGTTAGTATTGACAAAACCCTTACGAAGTAGAAAAAATGGCAGTGTCACTGGATAGCAAATGCTTCCTTGCTGCAATTCAGATCTGATTACTTTGCAATAAAATCTTCTTTTTAACGCACAAAAAAAGGAGATTCCAAATAATTTATCACATTAGTTATAGATGGCAGTTAAAACCCCAAATATAAGCCAACTTTTAGAATTTGGAAAACAAAAAATTTAACAGAAATTTTAACTGCTTGTAAGTTATGTGGTATTTATAGTTGAATAATAGTTTTGCTCAATTTCTCACATACAGTGACTAGTTAAGATTACATGTGTTCACACTTGTGCCATCTTTCCAAATGATAATTATAGAACCTCAACAGGCTTTCCATGCAAGCATTGCTGGTTATAGTCCTGATGTGCGGTGTAAGAGACAATGACTAAATGTTGAATGTTCATTAAAAAATAATTCATGAAGGCTGCGATCAGTATCTATTTTCATTTTCAAGTAAATGTAAACCTTCATGTTAATTAACACTGCAGGCATTACAGGCACACAGACTGTCATTTCAGTATAATCCTCAGAAAGGCATCGGACGAATCTATCTGTACTGCCTGAGCTCAATAGCCTTGAACAAATTAAACCATCTGACTCTTCCAATGATTTGTATCCAAGTCAGATTTCACTAGAAGTTAATTTGTATACAAATATTCATAAAAGGTCATCCAACCTCAAGAATGGCCTCTGCCAGTTGGCATTATTTTCTGTGTAATTGAACTTCTATAATTATTGAACTTGAAGAAATAAACTAAAACAGTATGAAGGATCATTATTGGATCAGAAAGTCACCATAAACTAAGGCCATTTCCATGCACCTTCACATTTGAAATAAATATAAGATTAACACGTGATATTGAAAGGGATGCATACAACAATGCAGTTCTTATATTTAGAAAATCTATCAAAGGAACCCAAAAAACAAATAAAATTTACACATTTAACAAGATAAACAAACTTACTTCCAAACTATGCAATCAATTGCAGCATTGTACTTTGCTCGACCAGATGTAACTTGGAAATTGGTTTTGGCAGTTTGTTTTGGAACAGGAATTTTGATGACAACCCCCAGTGCAAACATTTTTGCACCAAAGACACTCTTAACCTGAAGATTAGTCTACATAAGATAACTGGACAACTGCAAACATCCACATAGAGCATGATAACTGAACCAAAAAACAAACCTTGACATTCACTTCCATGCGTGTTCGACCAAGTTCCTTGATTGTTGGCAATACCCGAAATGGAAGATTAACCCCTTCAGTGATACGATACCTGTGAAAAATAAAACACTGAGCAAATAAATACATCAAACCTTAAAAGATCATTAAACAATGACACAATTAAATCAGCACCAGCCACTTTAATATTTGAAGAAATTAATTGCACTTCTTATGGTATAAAAAAAATGTTGACAGGCCTTCAGTAGCAAGCCTCAAATAATTGAAGAATTTAATCCAAAGTGCATGATCGTTAACGAGGGGAAGAGAAGTTCAAGCTAGTCTAGATTTGATGGATTAAAATAGAACAGTCTATGGAAATAAAGGGTCCAGATAGGCTGCCGAGAAGCAAAAAATCAAAACACAATCAACTGTCAAGCATACAAGGTAGTAAACTCACCATGGTTAATGCAATTAAAATCCTTCGAAAAGTATGAGATACACCAGATTATTATCAGACCAAAAGTGAACAAAATAATATCTAATTTTTATTTTCATCCTTTTTATGGACAAACTACCAATTCATTTGGAAGACTCTGATGGGCACCCCGGCAGGTATATATTTTTATCGTCAAATTCAAAAATTCACATGGAAAACTTGAGAATTCAAACATAAACTTCAGGCATTTAACAAATCACGAGAGAGATTTCTTCAACTTACTTCATCAATTCAAATTCACCATCTGGAGGGACAAAACTTACAGTCTTCTCTGAGTTAAACCTCGTCAAATTTACACATTGATGGAAAGTAACATCATCAAGCTCAATTGTTTTGCCACTGCATAACAGCATATTCAAAGACCAAGTTATTGAAACAAACATAAAGATAGCAACTTGCAGCCTAAAACCAACAAGGCACAATTTATTTGTGTGTTTAAATAGAATTGATTTCTAAGAAACGCTAAATGAATAGATCAATTTTTAGACAAAAGTTGATGTAAAAAACAAAAAGAAATCACAAAACCAAGCAGCAAAAATAGCTGAGGCTATTCCATCCCAGCAATGAATTATAAGCAGAAGAGGAAATGAAATACTGTTGCAATTCATAATTGATTAGTTTCAAGACCCAGCAAGCAAAAACCTTTCCAATACTGTGATGACGATGATGAGAGAGAGAGAGATCAGCATAAAGATGATTTCACAAAGAAAACTGCTTAGTATTTATTCATCCCAGGTTAGATATATGCATATGTTATGACTGCATTAGGGTGAGTAAACCAGCAGAGGCAAAGCCTTCTATTATGGGTTTTTTTTCAAATGGATTGCAGAATCAAGCTGAGCCCAAAGTTCAGTTAGAGAAGAAAAATCACGTCCGAGGAAAGCACTTCTCAGCCTAACCAGTCAGAAAAGATGGAAAAAAGGAAAATGAAACAGAAAATAGAATGATGCATTATGCTTAAAAAAAAGGAAGGTCATAATGAAATACAAGAATAACAAAAGGAAAAGGACGGAATTGTCAAGCAAAATACTTTTTTGACAGTAGGGAGGGAAGGGATGATATTTATGTTCCATTAAAAAACTACCTTTTAGCAGGACGAGATTTCAGTTGTGACTCTTTCTCAAGACCAATTTTATCATTTAAACCCAACTTCAAATCAGGCATTCCAGAGAGGAAGCACTTCATAAGAACCTTCCCAGTTACATCACAGCGCAGGACGTTACCTATAATCACCAAGTTGTTTATGATCAACCGAGTCAGTGATTCTATTATATCCAAAAGAACAGATATAGAAAAGCTACATGAGAATTTTTTTTATAAAAAAAATTTATAACCCACCTTTTGAAGACATAAGAAGGTTAACACTCTCCACAATATCCAAAAAAACCTGTACGCAAATAATGTGAAAATCCAGCACAATGGCCAAATTCAAGTGAAGTGAGAAGCAGGAAAAATTGAATCACCTCATTCTTTTTATAAACAAGGCCTTCTCTGCGCCAACCGACAGCACCCGTAACTTGTAAAGTTGCATTGGGGACAGGTTTATCTGTAGGCTATTTTATTTTTCCCATTGGTGAAAACACAAGAAGAGAAAAGGTCAATGGCTATTTAACACAACATTTCTATTGAAGAGCCAATCCTGGCAAATAAAAAAGCTATAGCAAATCAAGGTTCCATGTCATAGTTCTTCTGAACAGCATCTATTAAAACAAACAACTAACCTTGGACGAAAACGGTGAGCGGACTCCTTCTTGTGTGATGTAAAGCTTTAAAATCTCAGGAGAAAGATTTTGTGGGTAACCAAAGTCCATGATCTCTGCAATTTCAATGTAAATACCAATCAATTACTAATCTGCATAATATTACAGTTCTGAAATGCAAATTTGATCTAATTTTTCATTTGCTGGATAATGACAAGCAAAATCACCCCACAACACAAACAGTAGTAAAGTGGATTTCATAAAATTTCCAAAAAAAGGTGGGGGGGTAAAAGCAAGCAATCCTAAGAGTCTAGTAGCTTTCAATTGCTTACCATCTAGCAGCTCATAAATCAGAACAAAATTATTTCTGATGGCATCTTCATCAAAAGCCCCACCAAAGTATGATTTGAACAATGCAACAGCCTGCATACAGCACGGAAAATAGCAGTATCAGCTGCAGAAGAAAAAAATTACTTTTGGTTTCCTACAAATAAAATATCCAACAGATATGCTTTTTGATCATTGGGTTTGTGATGGCTAAGGACTTCATTTGGCACTGAAAGTACAATAAAATTTGGTGTGTGTATTAGCAAGAATAATAACAGAACAATGTAATCATGCTAGTAAAAGAATCATACTACAAACAGAAAAATAATTAGTTAATGATGGATGCTCATCGTTTTGTAGGCAGCACCCTTTTGTTTTTTTCAAATCCATTAACGCCAGAAGGCAATTTCCAGGTGCCTTCTGTAAGACTATCTAGGCCAATCCTTATATGTATTTAAAGCTAAACCTGAAAAAAAAGTACAAAGAAGAAGTTGACTACCTCAACAACAAACTTGAATGCACAAGCTACATTAGCATTGCTGCTGACAACAATCACAATGTAGACATTGCTAATTCTCATGTAAAAGAAAGAGCAACCTCCAATCTGCCGCACTGGACATGTTCCCAGTTCTTTCGTTTGCATTATATGTGTCCGGAAGGCATCCACCATATTTCCACTGAAAAAATTTGTAAATTTAGTACCAATTGAAGATTACAAACTGCAAAGCCGCCACAATTATTGCATCTCAAACACAAACAAGAGGATCAGAACAGAAAATGCAAAAAATGGGGAAATGGGAAGAACAGGCTAAAATAAATCAGAAAAAATGGAGGCATTGCTAAAAAAGCATATCGATTCCATAATAAGTTTTTCACAAATCAAGGGGGAATGATACAACATTGATAGAGAAGTTATAGCAGGAGGCATTGCTTCTCAATAAAAAAGCACATGGATTCCATAGTAGGTTTTTCACGAATCAAGGGGGGAATGATATAGCATTGATAAAAAAGCTGTAGCGTCCAGTGTTCATCTGCCGACACCGTGTGTGGCTCCACTCATGCAGTTCCTCACCTTCCCGTGAAAAGGAAAAGATTTCAAGAGCCCATGCTTAACAAGCATTACCTGCTGCAATGCTTTAATTACAAAACAGGTGTGGCCTGTACCATACACGGAACACCGCATTCTGTCTTCTTTGCAAAAGTAAAGGAGGAATATTGTTCACTGTCAATATTCCTTGAAGGGAAAGGGGTAGTAGATTTGTGAAATTAAATCCTTGAGCTAGCTAGAGATTTGAGGTTTAATTCTTCTTCAAGACAACAAAAAATGAGAATGGCCATGCCTCATTGAATATGTCAAAAGCAAAGTAGCAGGGTGAAGTAGCGCGCTGCATGACCATTTCACTCACGTTTGCCAAGTTTTAGACTGTCAGCAGGACTTCTTTTATGGAATTGAAATACTATTTCGAAGAAATTGATGTGTGCAGGTATCGTGTGTCCTCGTGACGATTATTCCTTTATGGTAAAAAAATCATTCCAGTATCCAACAACATTATTAACTCGTTGTTCGAGTGAATTTATTTTCGAAATCTAGTAGAGTTAATCTAAGATAAAATAAAGATGATTTTACTTGCTTCACATTTAACAGAGCCAAACATTCAATTCCACAAAAAAACATTCACACAACAAGGTTAGGTTCCTAAAAATTCATAAAGCAACATATATAAAAGGGAAAATTGAGAGATTACCCGACATCGTCACGATAGAGGCGATTGATGAGGACATCGCCGCGAAGATTCAAGAAGTAGACGGCGGAAGCAGCCACCGGCATCTCTGATCCAGTGGATCGCGCTTCAAATATTACTCAAACAACCACTGTTCTCCTGTAAAAGAAGGCGGTGGAGGTTGGAAATGCAGATCTAGGGAGTCTCGAGGCTGATGGACGGTGTCGATTAGGTAATCGGTGATGTGGGAAATTTTGAGATTTTTTTAAAGAAAGAATGAGGTTTTGCTTTGTTTCATTTCATTTGTTTTGAGATGTTGAAGAGATGGTTTTGTTTGAAGTCAAAGAGCAATTAACTCGTTGGTCTTCCTTTGTTTCGCACACGCCTTCTTACTTTTCTTTTTTATTTTTGGGAAAACATAAAATATATCCCCAAATTATTAAGTACTATCAATTTTGCATCCAAACTATTTTTTATATTGATTTTATCCTTAAATTATTTTGATTTCTTGATTATGACTTATATCCGAATCACTTAAATAAAACCATTAATTTTTATATAAAATAACTTTAACTTTTTTATTTTTTTAATTATTATCATCATCTCACAACCAACACTATCATTATTTTTTTTTTTCATAATCATTAAAAAATATTTTTTAAAACTAAATATTAAAAAATATATTACTTATAAAATAATTAGGTATTTTGCATGAAAAAAATTTCTTGCAAAATAAAAAAATAGACAAAAATCTCAATAATAAAAAAAAATATAACAAAACAAAACAAACACTTTAATTAAAAGAGTTTATTTGATATTAAGATAATAATAATTTTTTAAAATATATTTTATTTATAAATATATTAAAATAATATTTTTTTTATTTTTAAAATTTATTTTTAATACGAAGATATTAAAATAATAATAAAAATTAAAAAAATTATTTTTTAAAAAAAATTAAACGTTATCGAAATCCTTCATTTCCAGACCAGCGACAAAACAAAAGCAAAACAGATGTGCAAGCAAACAGATCAATTCTCTCCCTGTCATCTCTTCTCCGACAATTAAGTCTCTAATCTAAACCTCACTTTCACCGCACCCCCCCTCTCTCTAAATCCCAACTCTCTCCCTCTCCATAAAATCCACAAACAATCCCATCTTCTCCTTGTCTAGTTCTCGATTAAGTTCGACTCGTAGTTGGGGATGCGATGCGATTCTTTAAGAGGTTAGCGGGGTTTCTTGGATTTGCTAAAGATGATGGAGGCCACGAAGTGAAAGACCAACAAGAACAAGAAGAAGACGAAGAAGATCATCATCAACACCCCAACCAGGCCCCTTTTCGCTCCAATTTCCAAGAAACCGGGCTTCCCCGTAAAGGTTTTAGCGTTCCTCTCCAAGTCCCCGTCGAACGCCCCCAGCTTGGACCCGTAATTGTCTCCTGCAACTCCGGCGACGGCGGCGTTCAGGTATGTTCTTTCTTTAGATTTCACATTTTTGTTTGCTTTGTTAGTTTTCGATTTTAGTGATTGTTTGGGGTTTTGAAATGACAAGTGTTGGGTTGTTTTGGTATTGTTGAATTGTCATTAAACAATGTAGCTGGGGAAGATATATGATTGCTGGTGTTTACTAAGGAGTAAGTTTCGATATCAATTTGCTGTGTTTCAGTTAGATTAGTGTCAATCCCAATAGAGGTCAGTAGGATCTTTGTTGCTTTCCTTCGAAAAGAGGGAATGGATGATGAGAATCTGACTCTTCTTTTCCTTGGTTAACGTGTTCAGAATGATTGAAGATGGAGTTTGGACCTTTTACATCTGGAGTTTTGTTGAGGTTCTCATAATGCAGCTCCAAATTTCTGTGTTTGATTGTAAAGTTTTTAACATATGATTTATTTCTAGCTTCCACGAGGAATCTTGCATTATAAATGCAGTTATAAATGGAAAGCAATGTTCATCCTCCAAATTTTATTGATGCACCGTTGTAGTCTTATTTGCAAGTTAAACTGCCAATCTTGTAACCTAATGAGTTGGTTCGCCCTTACCTCCATAAACCTACCGAGTTTTTGTAGTGTCTCATAAAATAACTTCTGCAAACTTTTTTCTTATCAGGGTTATGGAACGTGGCCTGTTGTTTTCTATTAGTTTTCTGCATTCTAATGATTTCTTGTGTCATGACATGCTGTCACGTTGGCAACATTTTACTGTGCCTTCCTCACATTGGTGTTAATCTTTGTGAATGTCTGCAACATATGATGCTACTGCAGAGTGTTTTCTGGTGAGATGACCCTATGGTAGTAACTTCAAATCACCATTAATGTGCGGTGAAGCTCAACTTTGAACCTTCTGACTGGCATTTTGATTGGCCTTTTGCTTTGCTTTGGTGTGTAGTTCCTGTGCCGCTGAAGTTATTAGTTATTTCATGCTCGCCTCTGTAAATTTTTCTAAGGTAGGGTGTCTGCTATTTTCAAATGATTTGAAGAAAAAATGTGAACATTAGTTCATTGTGTTTATTGCTCTTAGATTATTATGCCTTGAGATCATTTAAAATAACCTTTAGGCTCATTGGACATTAGCTAATTTTTTGGTCTCAAATATCAGCTGGTAATAACCAAGTAGGAGTAAGATCTATAAGTTTTAAGGCAGCAATTTTGAGTGATAACCCATTGTCTTGAATGTTGCAATGTGTGATACCCACAAAACATAAACAAGCCACTGTATTTATGCAATTGACAGAGGTGGGTTTTCGGAGGTATGGATACAAAGTAATGGAATGCATTAACCTTTGCTGATGCTATGTTTAACTAAGAGGCATCTATTTGAAGAAACAAGAGAAAGAGTGTACTGCAATAGCATAGGCATCACAATACAATGCTTGAGAGGGGCAGAATATGCTTTCCATTTTGTGAATTAGTTGACAAATGGAGAGATAACCGTTCTATTACCCCTAGCCATTTCTGCACATTTACAAAGAGGTAGCTGGATTTTAACTAAAATTTAGAAGAGCACTTTAGGTGTCTGCATGGTAATTTCGAGATGTTTTCCCCTTGAGGAGTTTGCTCTGGGTCTCCTTCTTAGCTATCTATTTTACATGGACAGCAGCCAAAAATCATACTCTTTCAAGTTCATATTCTATGAATGAGAGAAGGATGAAGTGTATTCCATTTTCTGCAGCACTGTCTAGTTGTTAGTTGCTTATGGTCTTTTGGTTCTTTCTTTATTTCATGTACAATGGCTACATCCAAATGGGTACCAGAGATAATGGCATGTTTGAGATGTATTGGTTGCTGTTAGAAGCACAAATTCTTGAGAGAGATTATAATTATGAAGCATGCATATTAGGTGATTTTGAGGTAAAATACCTGGCAGCTTCAATTTCCTTTGGCACTCAGAGGATGGGCCACCTGGCTGTATGGACCAAAAGGGCATGAGGAAACATTACTTCTTCTTTAATCAACTTGACAATGAATAAGGGTTATACCTTGCTGGTTTGTTTTAGGTAAATTACAGGAGGCAGAGATAATAGCATCTGTAGAAGTAGGTAGGTTGGAGAAGCCCAAACTAGGAGGTCCTGTGTGTACATAGGGAAGGATAGAAATAGTTGAACTTTCGTAGGTGCTGATAAACCTAGCTAGTTAAGTTGGGCTTTTCATGTTTGTGACCTCATAAAAATCAACATTTCCTCCGTATGCAACGTTGCTGTTTCTTGAGCATAGTAATCTTTACATTCTGATCTTTCTCTTCATTCATTCCTTTGGATAAATTTTTTGCTCATGAAAATTTAAATTCATGAAATGTATAAATGGGATGCTTCACACATGTGATCAATTGAATCGCAGAATTACACTAGTTATTCATGGATTTGGTAGGCTCCTTGAAATCTTGAGCAGCAATGGTAAAACAGAGCAAAGTTAGCAAGTCAATTTATCCTGCTTAATTTTATTTTATGTATTTTGTCTTATAGTTCCAAGCTCCAAATGTTATGAAGACAGTATACAGTTGATCCGTGTCTTTGCTGACATTTTTATTGATCTGATCTCTTAAAGTATGTTGATGGTCTGTTTATCTTTTCCTAGGGTCTGAGATGGTATGCAAAACGCCTCAGGATAGATGAAGATGGAGACGTGGCAGATGAGTTCTTTGACGAGGTTTTACCGGATACATCTTCAAGTGTTGATGAACAACACAAGCCTCTGCCGAGGTTTGAAGTGAAGTACAGTACCCGGCCAGCTAAAATCAAGACGCAGATGATGTCACATGATGGAAAAATTCAACAGCGTGTGGAACATCAAGGGAGACTGCAGTGGGTATAATGGTCTTCATGTTCAGGGCTCAAGGGTGGCTGGGTTTCGTCTGTAAGGTCTATAGGGTAGGTTTGCTGCTGGGTTATTCTTTTAGAATAGATTCACGCTTTGTTTTTGTGGTGTGAAGACCCTAGACCCAACTTTATTGTTGTTTATGTTACAAGGCTTTGTTCATCTGGTATGTGATGAGATTTTAATTTAGACCATCTAATCAGATAAATGTCACAGATGCTATAGAAAACTGACTCTGTTGGAGTTGAATGCATGCACCAATTGATCCATGTTGTTCCCTGTACTTGCTCGTATATATATTTTCTCATCCTTCCTTTGAAGAGGCCTTCATATCCGGTCTTCTTGCACACCTGGTTTGATTGTTCACATTTTCTTAATCCCGGATTTGCTATATTTTGTTTGTTTGCACACAAAGTTAAATACAGGAAAGATCCAATGACTTGCATGCCGTGCAGTTGACTGTTTTCATGTATCTGTCCATCAACTATTTCCGTATATCCTTGCAGGAAATGAGTTATATGGGCAAACCAAACGAAAATTTTCTTACTGAAACCGGACCAGCTCGACTCTCAAAACACCTGCTTCATACTTGTATGTCCGATGACTTGCAGCATGGTAAAGAGGGATGCTTGATCGAATCTATTTTTCCTTTCATAAGAGAGAGTTTCCAACAGAAGACTGAAACTCGAGACAGACAAGTAGTCTACAGACTCTACACTCGTACATACACACATGGAGTCCCACCTTCCAACACACTGCATGATTAATTGTCTAAACATGGTTCTGTCCAGGAGGGTGCCCTCCTAGGGGGTATGTAGGAACTGTGCTTCCAGGCACGGTATCTGCAGTCCCAACTGGTTGGTTTGCACGGGTTCCAACCATGGGCCGAGTTCCCACCACTGGCTGAGTGCCCACCGCAGGACGTTGGTGGTGGTGGTTGGAACTCAATTTCTCAGCTGCATGCTTGGTGATGCAACCCCATCTTTGCCTGTGCTACCTTTACTTTTCTACGCTCCTTGGCGAGCTCTTTCTCTTCTTCTGTCCTGGCTGTCGCCTACTGTGCCTGCAAGTTTTCACCAAGCAAGCTTTACAAAACAACGGAGCACTGTAACGGATAAAACACTTGAATATCCAAACAGATGTTTTCCTTTTGTTCTCTCTATTTGAGTTTTTCAAGAAATATAACCTGCTCTTCGACTTTGGCTTTGCAAATGGTCATGCGCTCCTTGGCAGCACTAGCAAGATTTTGCTGATTTTCTCCTTAGCAGCTTGCATCCTTCTCCTTTCGCGTTCACAACAGAAACACGTTACAGTTTTTGATTTATGTTTTGCTGAAATAGAAACAGCTTTTTCCGCGCATGATGTTCCAGTCTAGAAATGTAAGGAATTGCTAGGACGCCACGGTGATCGCCGAGTGCCGTTCATGCAGCTGCATGCCTTCGAATAAGTGCCAGGTTGAACAAATGCACCCTCCTTGGACGCGGGCCTCTTGCGCCTAACATAGGCAAAAGAAAGAAGGAAAACGGCAGCAACAGGGACATTTGGTTTTTTAATGGTGAGCGACTGTGCTTCATAGAGTGAGAGCAAACAGCGAACATGAATGGCACAAGAGAGGCAAAATTCTTAAGGAGTTGATGAGCGGCAGCTTCATGGAGCCGTCCATATTTTTAGTAGCTTGTTGTTGGACAAAATATATAATGGAAATAGAATTACACCTATTTATTTATATTTGAAAAAAGATTAAAATGGATAAACACAGTGTGCATTTATAATTTTTTTAACTTAAAATATTAATTTAAAACTGAGTGGTGGAAATTGTTTGGGAGTCTCCTAGTCAGTATCACTTCGTGTGTGTGTGTGTGTGTGTGTGTGTAAATCATTCATGAGATGAATGTACGATAGGCACCATACATGAAATTTTATACAATTTTTATATTCATATAAATTTAAAGAAATTTCGTCACACTTTATATCATAGCAGAGCGTTTGAAAGTCTACTAATTACTAGTATTAATTATATGAATCAAAGAGGGATACATTTCATCACGCTTAAAAGGATTTAAAGTCATAATTATTTAAAATATTAAAGATAATAATAACTTTATGATTGAAATTAATCGGACATGGATGCCTCGTTTTATAAGAAAATCAACTATATTACTTAAATTTGAAAATTCAAGCTAAATCATATATTACTTAAATTTATTATTAATTCAATTTTTTTTTTTATACAAGTAAGTTTTTCCCTACAACTTGTACTGTATTTTTTTTTAATTATAATAAACCTTGTTTCTATATCATATGATGCACCCCCTTTTTCTCCTTTCTATCCAAAGCAGCCCTTTGGACCCCAATAAAAAGAAAGTTACTCTTCCACAGGACAAGTCAATCCCAATATTTCTATAAAAAAAAAAAAAAAAAAAACAGATGTGCAAAACAATCAAGCGGTGTGACAGCCAACGATTCCCTACAAAGGCAAGTAGCAAATCTCCACCCTTACATAGCATAAAATAACCGCCAGAGAGGAGAGGAGAGGAGAGGAGAGGAGAAACGACAAAAAGAATCCATGGACCTTATCATTTCAAGCCACTCCTGCAGCTCACTCTGCAGGAAGCCGGCATTTTACCGGCGAATTTCATCTCCAAACCCCACGACTCTACACTCCACTTCTCTTAAATGCCGCGTTGTTAAAACGACATCGGAGCTTCAATCTTCAGTAGGAGTGAGCGATCGAACCGGCAACAGCTACTCTCCCTCGATTCCAACTCACAAGGTCACTGTTCACGACCGGCAACGAGGCGTTGTTCACGAGTTCCTTGTTCCAGAGGTGAATTATTAATTTAGACTCTGTTTGTTGTATTTAATTGACAGTAATTGAATTGCATGTATAAATTTTGTTTATTTCTTTTTTAAAATCGAAATGCAGGACCAGTATATATTGCACACAGCGGAGTCACAGAACATCACACTTCCATTTGCTTGCAGGCACGGTAATATGGTTCTCAAATGCCACTCTATCAATTTAAATTAAATTAATTTTTTATTTATTTTAAAAGACTCATGGTTAAATAGTATTTGGGAGTTTAGAGGTTTTCGGTCGGATATGGTGCATTGGGTCTTTCATTTTAGCTTATTATGAAAAGGAGTGGGAGTGGGGAGGGAAGACAGGAAAAGGAAACCCAACAAATAATTCCTCTTTCGCTCCCTTTTGTTTATTTGTTAATCTATCAATTCTTCCACCCGCTGGAGTAGCTTCCTTTTAATGTATTATGCAACTTATAGCTCACTGCAGTCATGACTTTTTTAGCGCGCATTAAACCCAAAACTTAACTTTATAAGAAAGGAAGTGCTAGTTTTATTAGATCTCTTGCATCTGCGTTATTGACACTACCAAATCAATAGAAAAAATTACTCCACTGTTTTCTGATAGGCCATTTGATGATAATTTCTGTATGATTTTTTTTTCTTCTGAGAATAGGATTTCCTGAGTATGTACTCTGCTGTCTATGGCCCTTTCTATTTTTCTGGTTAGAATTGATCTAGATGAAATGCTATGTGCTTGCAGGTTGTTGCACCAGCTGTGCTGTACGTGTTAAATCAGGGCAACTTAGACAGCCAGAAGCTTTAGGGATCTCTGCTGAGTTGAAGTCGAAGGTCTGTGCCCTTTATTTCAGATTTTTTTCTCAATTTTTTTTATCGCAGTGACATAGCTTCTGAATATTACCTATAATTTAGGTTTATGGACATTGTGCTCTAGGGACCTTGTAGAAGGGGCAGAGTTCTGAAGCTTCACTTTGTACCAACTATGCACAGTTGTCTAGAAAAAAAGACAATGATAATTGAATTGGATATCCCATGCCTCTCAATAAAGCACGACATGGTTTCTTAGAATAAATATAAAACATAACATGGAATTGAAGGTCTAGTTTATTCTTCTTCATCTTTTTTTTTTTCTCAGAAGTAAGAGGTGAATGAAGGGCTTATATTTTATTTCATATTTAATAGTATTCAGATATTAGCACCATGATTGAAAGTTCTGTATTTTGTGCTCTTTAGTTTGTAATGATTTGGTGCTTTATGCTGTTAGGACATCTTTGGCAAATCATCTTGGTCAAGCTTGTCTTTTAATGAACTTTTCCATATTTTTCCCTCTTGGATGCCAGAGATGTAAGCTTATGTGAAATTAAAAGGATTGCATAACACCCATGGTGATCCTCAATTGCAGAAACAGTAAAATCAAATTTAGTCAATATGAAAGACCTCTAATTTAAGTGTATTTTGAAAAAATCCTTCAGATGTGGAATTTAAAAGTGGGTGGTTGCATCCAAGATCTAGCTTTTCTTATGCTTAACATCGCATATTTTAAATAACATCAGAAAGAAAATTCATTGATGAAAGTAGCTTCTTCTTGGGAAACATTTCTGTTCTTGCTCAACTTCTCTTGTTGTCTAAGCTACTATTTCCAGATCAGATAACTTAGCTGGCTGTGTTTGAATTTGCAATTTTGTGATGATAATTTACCATGTTCTTTGAAAATTCATGATTTTGACTTGCAATCTGCAGGGATATGCACTTCTTTGTGTGGGCTTCCCGTCTTCTGATCTTGAAGTGGAAACACAAGATGAGGATGAGGTGACTTGCAAACTCGATTTTTCACTTTTGAAAAACATCATTTATGTTTATCTGATCCTCACAAGAAATAGAAAAAATAAGACTGCAGTGTCATGAAATTATTCAGGCGTTGAATCTTTGTTTGCTTGTAGCTCTGAAAACTGGCTTGTGCAGGTGTATTGGCTTCAGTTTGGAAGATATTTTGCCCGAGGACCAATTGTAAGTTCCAAATTCTTGAAACATGCTGTGAATGAAGAATTATGGTAACCAGTGCACATGTTTCTTGTTTTGTTTCCTGTCAACACTGTCTACTATAACATCATACGAGGACATTATAAATAAAAGATAAGAAATTAATGCAGTTCCACTAACTTAATTATGATCAGCATGTACAAATTAGTGAACTGAATCCAGCTAGAAACATAGATAAGAAAAGAAAGAAAAAACCGAGGGAGAAAAGGGAAGACGTACATTGCACATAGTCCAGCTAAATATAGCAGGAGTCATATAAATCTAGCTAGATTTTTTTACATTAGAAATAAGCAAGATTTTGAAGACCCCACTTGAAACTAGTTTCAGAATAGCATTAATTTGGAGGCTTGCAAGACCTAGGATCATGCACAGAGAGGAGAGTGCACGGATTAGGTCCAGAAGGTGCCACATGATGATTACCATGCGGAAAATAGTCCTTGTATGCTAGTGGCTTCAAGCCTCGCAACTACTGGATCAGTAATTCGAGCAGTAAAGACCAGGAACAGAAGGATTGCAGATTTTGCTCCAAGAAGGAGAGTTTTCATAATGCACACATTCATGGTTTGATTTTTGGAGAAACAATATGGGTGATTGATTTTTGTAAAAACTTAGTAAGATACACAGACTAGGTAATTTGTGAATCATGAGAATGTGGGATTGGTTGATAGATGTAGTTGATGCTTATACACAGAGACCTATAATTAAGCAGGAAAAAAAAAGTACGTTAGTATTCTGGAATCAAATCCAAGGAGACAAAATAAGCTAAAATACAAATAATATAACAGTCTAACGGCCTCAGGTCAGTGTGTTATACAGATATGGCACTGTATCATGGTCCTATTTTTTAAGACCTAAGTTTAAAGTAAATACATCTATATAAAAGGAAGGCCACTTTTTTTTAAAAAAAATAAGCAAGAAAAATAAAGGAGACAGGTAAAGACCAAGTTGCATTTTTTGGAGGGGTTATCTTACTCTTAAATGCTTCAATTCCACAGGAAAGGGATGACTATGCGTTGGAGTTGGCCATGGCTGATGAATAGGTAATTTAGTATACTTGATCAAAAGTGAGAATCCATCTAGTCTAGCAAGCGGATTGCTTTTTCCCTTCCTGTAATTTTCACTATGCCCTCCTAAATCTTTTTTAACCATTGTATGCTATATATGGTCTACAGGTTGATTGGATGTTTTTCATGATATATTGAAACTTCAAACGTGATTCATTGCATGAATGAAGTTGTGATGATGCTCTTGACTTGTAGATATGCATTAATTTCCGTCTTGTGGTTTTCTAATATCAACACATAAAAACTATAAATGAGCTTTGCTGGGAGCCTTATAAGTTGTGGGGTTTTTAGTGCTTGTTATGACTGCTATATTTGAAATTGTAGTTACGGAGAAGAGAGAATTCAGCGGAGATGCTCTCTATTTGGAATGTGTACAATAAAGCCTGTTGGCTCCTATAGTAATATAGATGTATAGGTGAACCTAAAGGCTACAAGCAAAAGGTCCTCATAAAAAGAAAAAAAGAAAAAAGGAAGACTAAGCAGACGTTCATGCATGCTAAAGTTTTGTTATGGTGATAAGAATTAGGAGTCCCCCCAATTGAAAAACAAACAAAAAGCCCGGGTCTCCTAATTGCCTTTTCCCGTATATGAAGACTGCCTATTGACCAATTGAACTTCCTGAAGGTTTCTTTCTTGCAGGCTAAGTTATTTTGGGGATAGAGAACATACCCTTGCAGTCCTAGCACAACACACCGCCTCTGATTTCTGAATTTAGGGTACGTCTTACTATGATAGTGAAAGGACGTGTAATTCTATAAAGGTCTAAAGTAGTTTGTGTTCTGAAAGTTGAGAAAACAGCTGAAGCTAGAAAAGCAGATTATATAAATAGTTCTAGATTAATAATTCGAGGAACCTACATATATGGGGTGCAATGAAAATGAAGAAGCAGCTCCTGCAAGATAGAACTGATCTTGTTGTCGATCCATTTCCTATATCAATTTATTCTAGCGTCTGTATTAATGGGTTATTATTGAATGTGTTCTCCGTTTTCACCTGTATTAACACACTGATGAGCCCTTTGCACAGGCGTAGGAGCAATATTGACGTTAGGCTCTTTCCAATAAATCCAAGACATGTTGGGCAGATTCCATTTCCATTTACAGAACAATCGTCTAGGCTGTGTATATAGCCGAGGATGACCCTTTAGAATTATTAATCTATCCTAACCAATAGCAAGCTCACTGAACAAAGATCTGGCCAATCTTTATGTGCTTCACATCCGTTGTTGGCCTCTTCAGCTTATTGAAGTTCAAAAGTCTGGGAATCTCCTTTCTTTCTTTTAGTTTCGCTTCAATTGAAACTTTCTGGTCTTTCGTTAACTTGCATATGAATCTAAGCTGAATTGAATTATTTATTTGTTTATATATATATATATGCGTTTTATCCAGATCATAGTGACTTGACTTGAAAGATGACCAGAACCGGTCGTATGGCATACAACAATACTACGTTAGCTTGCTGTCAGCATTATTGTCACTGTTTGTTGCACACAGTATAGCATCATAAGCATTGCTATCCATCTTCACGGGCCTGCTTTCTGAAAGAAATGTTGATGGGAGTTGCTTGGTTTTTGCTTTCTTAGCGAATGACTCCTACGTAACAAGGAACAGAGATGGATCTATCAGATCACGCTCGATGGACCACCAAAATCAGCCTTTTGTTTCAAGTTTCAACTAGATTCATAGCGTGGCTGGTGGTTCTTGATTTATCTTCTTCCTATAATCTCGAGCGATAGGGATGCACATGCAGGACATCTCTGGCTGCGTCTGGCATTGTTTTGAATCTTATCTCGTTTAGATTGGAGTATCTTCGGGCTGAAAGATGACGACAACTGAGTGACCGTAATCAACGTAATCTGTGGGACTGAAAGGGCGCAGGCTATGAAATTTGTGCTGATGACCCGGATGTCAAATCAAAACATGGTGCCAATGCACAAGTTGAATGTTGAGGGTGTGGGACTAATCTCTGGTCTCGACGTTAATGAATATATAAGTAATATATAAGTTTCTAGTGATTCTAAAAAAATTTATAACACTCAGTAATCTTCTGAAAACAAATTTATAATTTAAACAGTTAGCTACACCTCTCGTATAAGCCTCTAGTGTAGCTCTTTCTTTAACTGCATGCATCTCTCAACTCGCACCATCACAATGCAATACACTCAATTTCATTAAAACCACCTTTTCCCCAGTAATTACCCGAGCCCAAAATGGGTAACTTTCTGAATTAATTTGCAGTTACAAAAGAAAAGCAATTACAGCAAGCCTTATCACTGAACCAGGCTCCAAGGTCCTTATTCAAGGCCCCAATGGTGATTTGTGATGGCAGACTTATGTAGACATGAGAAGTTTAGCGATGAACATCCATGGACAAAGTTGGGGTCCATGGACAGCAGTTGGTCTATCACATTCCCGTGAGTGTAGAGACGAACATACCTCTTTTCATATTATTTTTTGATAAATGCATCCCCTGAAACTAGTGGCAGTTTAGGATTCGTTTCAAAAGGGTTTTTTTAAAAAAAAAAACTTGATTTTTTTTATTTAAAATTAGTTTTTTTCAATGTTTTTAAATCATTTTGATGTTAAAAATAATTTTTAAAAAATACAAAATATATTATTTTAATATACTTTTAAGTTAAAAATACTTAAAAGAACAACATTACCACTCCCTCAAAGAAACACAATTTACTTCTAACAGAATAAGAGGGCAGAAATAGTTTCCGCATAATAATTAAACAACAAGAGTTTCCGTCTTTCTGATATGATAATCCATTAAGGAGCTAAGGGGAAAACAAAATTAAAAATCGCATCACCCAGATTGGGATAATTGCATTATTAGTATACTAATTTTACAACTTTTCAATCGAGTACATAAATGTTAAAAAATTTTATTTGAGTACACTGATTTTTTTTTTTATTTTCAATCAAGTACTTTCACCCACTTTCTATTATTTCTCAATGATGCGTTGTTTGTTCTTAAATCACTATTGGTACTCCAATATTTATTTATATCAACTGAGTGCATGAACTTTAATATTTTTTTATTTTGAATCAACTGATATTTTTTTTATAGTCAAGTACTTTAGTCAATTTTTCAACTAAATAACTCCTAAATTATTCTTGAAACTACCTTCAACTTTGGATCAAACTAAACTTAACTCCTGAATTTATTTTTTTAATTTGAATACCTCACACTATTTTTTTTTATTAAACTAAGCTCTTTCATTAATTATTAATTATGACTGCAAATGATATCCTATAAACGTATCATAAGAAAATGTGATTTGAAAAGTAAAAATAATAATAATAAGTAATGTAGAGACTGGAATCTGGATGGAGGGGGCTATTTTAGTTGTATTATTGCTTTTTAGTTTTAATTACTTGTAAAATAGTTTTTAGTCTTTATAAAAAATCTTAAAATAAATGATTTTAATTTATGATATTTTAATTTATTAAAAATAACCTTATCTTAGAGTGTAACTTAAAAAAAACCCACGTTGGAAAATAAAAAATTGAGTAAAGTAATTGATTGGAATAATAAAAAAAATATAGTTGATTGATATAAAATAAAAGTTGAAGTACCAATAATGATTTAAGGAAAAACGACACATCATCAAAATAGCAGAAAACTTAACGGAAGATGGACAGAAGTACTTAAGTGTAATGATTGAACTGTTCTTGCTGCTCCTTCCTCTGTAAACTTCAGGAAAAACCTGAACTCAGTGCTGTGATTGCACGTTAGACAAGAGAGCTGATATTTCTTCTGTGAATGGTGATATGAGATATGGTCAGATGTGGAAGAGTTTCAATGGCATTTATTATCTTCTAAGCTATTAAAGAAATGAGATATGCCTGTGTTCTGAGCACAAATTTTAGGTTTCAGTACACATGTGCAATCAACAGTGAAGTTGAAGCCGAGATGGGTAAAATCTTGTAAAGGAGGTGAGCAACATGGTTTGCCTAAGTGGTGTTGGAATCTTCATTATTTTTCTTTGAAATTCTTGGATCATCTACAAAAGGGACCCAAGGAAGTTGATTGGATGACTCGTACAGTATTGCAAAGGACTCATTACTGTATCCCAGCTGAAGAGAGAACAAGATCCCCATGGTGAAAAGAAGAAGAAGAGGAAGATTGGTGAGTTCAAACCACGAGGAAAACGTTTCTGGTAGGTTGTTGATTGAAGACATGACCGTTTTTCATTTTTGTTGCTCGAGGAAGAATTCTGTAGATAGAAACTCTTCCTTGAAGGGGTGGCGTGGTCACCGATTAGGTTATAAATACTTCTTAAAATATCTCTTTGGTCCCCTATGTGATCTCTAATCCAAGCAAGAAGTTATCTGGTCTACGTAAATGACTTTGTAGAAACTGTTTGTATTGAGACCATTTTTTCAGAGAATTCCAAAGCAGAGAGAGAGTATGTGAAATGAATCTTTCCGGTGCACCTGATGCTACTTGTGCAGTCACATATTGTCAAAGTAGAAGAAAATGAAGTTCATCTCATCCCAGGATTTTCAAATGCACTCAGAGTCAGAGTCTAAAAGTCTTTCCATAGAATCTTAACACTTCACACACATTCATTCATTCAAAACTGCTTATTCATATTAAGTAGGTAGGTCACGCAAACGGGAGATAAAACATAACTCTATACTTGTGGCTGGAGGGGTTTTCCTCTGCTTCACCAGGTGATGCTATCGTCGGAGGAGATATTGTAATATGCAAGAACATACTTGTAGAATCTGTAATGACCAACTTAGTACAGCTGTGTAACTATTCAGGCATTGAACTTCTCTTCAGTGGCGCTTGTTGAGACCTGCATCATCCAACAAACAAAGGAAAAAAATCAACAGAAAGATGTAGAGGTTTTGAGTGTTCATCAGAAGAAAAAAGACCCTTGATTACTTAAATATTGGTATTAACTTCTCTTTAAGATCATTTTATCTACAGATGTAATTCATGTTCTAATTAGCCTCCACGCGCGGGGTGCTTTAAGGTTTTTGTTGGCTTGAGGTCTTGAACACCTATGAATGCCATCTATTACTTAGCCTTCAACTGCTATTTCAGGAATGGACCCTATCAATTACTTTAGGGGCTTCTGAACTAACAAAAAAAAAAAAAAAGAGGAAAAAAGTTATGTACTGACCCCAATTGGTGTCACAAAATTGCAAACAGCACATTTCACAGACCGTGCTCCATATTGGTACATCAGCAGCATCCTGCAGTTCCCGCAATTGACATGTGCCACTTGATTTGCTGTCATATTATGGATGTGATGTTTATTTCCCAGCTTAATCTTAAGCAAAAAGTCTTTCGGCAGGTAATACATTACATAGTAGAGTGGTTGAAAAGCGATAGGTTCTCAAGTTCCTTACCCTCCAAGGCTAGATTGACTGTGTGACAACAAGAACACTGCACACTGGTTGCTCCACGGATGTACATGAGTAAGGTGTGGCAACCTCCACAAACCAACTGGGCCATTTCCGTGCCTATTCATATATTGTTGAACAGACAAGTTACTATGTTCAGATATTTCTCTGGATGTCATAAACAATTTATATGTGAAAGTGTTGTTTCTGCATCGCAGCAGTTCATCGAATGGTGAATGCATCTGTTGAACATTTCCATAACACAATAGCAAAGGGCCAAGGGTTGATATGAGGGGAAAGAAATTATGTTTCTGGTTTAAGTTATAACAACGATGGAAAAGAAATGTCTTGACTATTTCTCATGTATCAAGGAAGATGATACAAAATTGGATCCTATTGCTATCGATGGATATGAAACAAGAGAACTCTTTAGTCTAAACTGGATTTAACAGATTCAGTTTTTGATTAGTAAATATATGAAGGTTGTATAGTGAAATGATAGATTTACTCGTACCAGGAGGTGGCACAGCTGTGACTGCATTGCAAACAGCACAGCATACAGAGGTTGCTCCAACTGGATAGAGCAACAGGTTTCGACATCCAGAACACACAAGCTGGCTCTTTGCACCTGAAAATCATCATCAAATTAAAATATTTACAGAGCTAGCACCTGATAGCGAGCAATTTAAATTATAGATTGCATTTGCAGTATCAAGTAATTAATAATAGCAGAAAATCTGTACTCGTGCTGAATCACATGATGCATAGTTTTATTCAAAGAAAAAGAAGAGAAAGACTAGCATCAAAAAGTAGATGCAAGATTCCAAGGGCTCTTGGCCATTCCCTTTATTTCCTCGTCTTCTTTTTCTTTGAGAATTGAAACGCAAAGGAAATCCAAAATAGTTTTGACTTTTGAAGCTAAAACAAGTGCGCAAGAAACTAACATACCATTGGCTGCTGAAGGAGGAGGAGGAGGAGGGGTAGGAGCATATGGGGCTGGAGGTGTTGGATAAGGTGCAAGAGGAACTGGCATTGCAATATCTCACAAAAGTTGTAGCTTTCTTTTCCAATTTCCTACAAACTTACAGAGTCTTTAACACACAAACCACAGCCCTTTCTCCCATTTCAGCAATGCCTGGAAACAAGGACAGCACATGAAAACAAAGATGCACAATCAGTGCTAATGTTATAGCATTACAGATGTACGAGTAGCTTCAGCAGAACACAAGGAAGTTGCAAATCTAAATTGTAGCACTATTTAGCCTTGGCAAAGGGAAATAGTATCAGAGAAGAGGTAATTAAATACATGATTATTAACAGAAATAACCAACACCCAGTTGCCTAAAACTATGCCTGGAAACCATACAAGAATGTTTGCTGGATATCATTTAGAGAAACAAACAAGCCTGGAGAGATTAAGAAACACAGAAATCCAGCTAAAGTGGGGCAAGCACGCACCTTTAACTACTTGCAGACGCGGTTGAGAGAGGAGGGGGAGGGAGAGAGAATAAAAGGGACAATTTAACTAAGTTGGCTTATTAGATTGTCTATCCGCACAACTACAATTTAACTATGAAACCATGACAAAGTTGTAACCAACATTATAGAATAAATGCGAGAGCTTGATTTTGGATTAGAGGAGCGAAAGTGAGTCATCCTGCAACCGATCCTAGTAATTAGATTAACTTGATATTTTGAATGTTTAAAGTATAAATACAAGGACCATATTAGTAAAATTAATAGATGAAGTACTGCATTAAGAAAACTTAGAAAATAAAGGGAGTTTTGAACTGGTTAATCCGCCTTCTTTTGTTTTTGTGTGTATATAAAACTCAGTGGCTTTTAAACGCTGCTGTTTGAGAATGAAATTCAACCTCCTTTTTATTAAAATTATATATAAAAAAAATTATTTTTTAAATTATTTTGGTGGGTTAATATTAAAAATAAATTTTAAAAAATATTTTTTTAAACAAAAATATTTTAAAAAATAACTATTATTATTCTTTTAAAAACCCTCGTGTAATAAAAGATGAGGACCACCGGTCCACTATCTAAATTTTCATTTCTTCTAACATTATTTTGTCCCCTGGATTATCAGAATCATAGATTATCAGAAAAATATTGGACCCCACCCATCCCCCCTACCCACACCTAACTTTTGGATAGGGATCAAAGTAAAGCATGGGCATTTTCTTATTAAATAAAATAAAAAATAACTATATGTTTTTTCACGATAAAAAAAATTAATAAAGAAAGGGCACATACAATGGAGTTCTTAAAAATTAAAAACCCAGGCTTGAAATTAAAAACTATAAAATTGCTTAAATGTTTTGCAATTTAATTTTTTTACGGAGGCATATTAAAATTTAAATTTTTTTGAAGGAATTTATAATATTTCCTATGGAATTATTGGCATAAATTATTAAAATGTTATTTTTATTTATGAAATTAATAAATACATTTCAGTATTTTTAAAATAAATTTGATTATTATCTTTTTAATTCGCAACAGAATCAATAATAAAGTTATGTCATGTCGGAGAAAATAATTCCATCACACTAATTGGACCGACAGAATTATTTCCATCAATAATTTCACCTTTTTGGTAAAAAGAAAAGATACTCAATATATAGTTTAATTAAGGAAACTTTCGTTAAAAAAAAAACAAAAAAAGAACTTGGATAAGAAATAAAAGGGACCTAGTTACTTAGCAATATATACGAGGAAATTATTGATGTAATATTTTTAAAAACTTACTTATTTTTATATTTTTATGTTTTAAAAATATTTAAAAACAAATTTTTATTTTATTTTATTTTAAATTAATTTTTTTAAATAAAACTTGCATAATATGCATGAAAAAAGCGTGGAGAGAGGAGAATGTAAAACTAGATGAAGGAAAAATGTCAATCAGTGTCCCTCTCCATCCGCCCTGTAACCAGGCACGGTGGAAAGTTGAGACAGAGAGAGTACTTGCTCCTCCTGCATCTCCTCCGTCTGGTAATATTTTAAAAATTAACATCACAGAAGCTATGATTTTTATAATTCGCGAGAAGTCACATCAGCAGACAGATAAAAACCCAACCAGGACTTGGCTGGCTAAGTTCCAAGAGAAAAGGGAGAGTGGGGGGAGGGGAGGTGGGGGTGGGGATAATGAGGCGGTGACGGAGAAGAATTATGTGAGGCATGGGCAGTCTCTCTGCACTTTTGGAAGTATCCTATAGTATAGAATACAGAAAACCAGACGAGGTCCATGGAAGAGCAAATCGAAGAGCCAAGGGACCCCTCTACTCGTACCTCTTTTGGAGTTTCCCCGCGTGTGTCACTTTGATCCCAATTGGATATTCTTGCCGTTAATTCTCTCTTCTTTTTTCTAGAGAAGCTCGTCTCTAATGGTGAACTTGAAACCGATGTTTCTCCCTTTTTACTACTTCAATCAATACGTTCGTAGGAGATTTTCCCTCTAAATGAAGCACTCTCGAGCCATTACGTTAAAGGAAAGACAAAAAATCATTCTATTTAAGAAAAATTATATTATTATTTAATTTTAATAATAAAAATACGTATTGTGTACATGTGTTAATATTTATCTTAACTAAATATATATATGTTTATTATCTCTCATTTAATCTTTTTGTTTGCCCCCTCCTTTTTCTCAATGTCTCCTATTTAGAGCATGTTTGGCTCTGCGGTTCAACCTGCTTTTTGGATCGTTTTGATGTGCTGATGTCAAAAATAATTTTTAAAAAATAAAAAAACATCATTGACATGTATTTAGGAACAAAAAGCTATTTGAAAAGTAACCACTACCACACTGCCAAACACGCTCTTAATGTTGTCTAGAATCCTCTATAAAATATAAAAAATTAAACTGAAAAAATAGTGTTAAATAATTATATTGTTATTTTTTTTTCTTATAATTGATTCATGATTAATTAAATTTTATCTTCTTAATGTGTTAGATCTCTTTCTCATAATTTTTCAATTTTGTTTTATTCTTCAACTTATTTTTCTTTTCATCTTTTGCATATTCATCCCCTATTATTTTATAATCCCTACTCTTCTTAGTCTATTTTTCTTTCTTTGTTCGTTTTTATTTAAATAATTGTTATCATAATAAAATTAAATATAAAACTTTAAATTAGATTGAACACACACACCAAAACACCAAAACACATAATATATATATGAAACTTCTAAAAATATTTAAAACTACATAAAATAATTGGGGATAAAAAAATATTTTATGGCATTAATTCATTGAAAAATATGTTTTTTTAGCTTTGTATAGTAAGTTTATATATAAAAAATAACATTGGAAAAAAATTTCAAAGTAAAACAACCTTGTCGAAAGATGACTACCCTTAAAACAAGTAAAAAATAAAACAAGTCTCTTCGAAATGCATTTACCCACAAAACAAACAATAAAAATCTTATCAAGAGAACTACCTTTAAAATAATTAAAAATCAAAACAAGTCTTGTTGAGAGGCGAATACCATCACAAAAATAAAATAATCAAATAAATAGTCTAATTAAAAAATGACTACCTTTAAATCATGTAAAATAAACTCATTGGAAGGTCACTACCCTCAAAACAATAAAAAATCAAAATATATTTCATCAAGAGGTGACTACTTTAAAAAAAAAAAATTAGTCTTATTGAAATGTAATTACCCTAAAATCAAATAAACAGTCACGTAAAGAGGCAACTACCTTCATAATCAAATAAATTATCTTATTAGAAGGCGACTAACCTCATAGTAAATAAAACAAATAAATAGTTCTATTAGGAGATAACTACTTTCAAATCAAGTAAATAGTTTCATTAAAAAACAACTACCCTTCACTCAAATAAAATAAAACATAATCTCATTGAAAGACTATTACCGGAGCTGCTACATTAAAGAGCCCTCATAGAGCTTCATAACATCCAAAAACAATACTTCACATTTGAACCCTCAGATTTGCCAAAAAGTGGTCTCTAACCATTTTAATATTAGTCTTTATTTTCTTTTTGGAATTAAAATCACTTAAAATGTATTTCGACTTTCTTCTTTATAAATGAAAGTTATATTATCTCTAATAACATTATCTCTATGCCTAGTCTTGTTTGTTTTTTTTTCTCTTTTAAGGTTGTCTTTGATTGTCATTATTTATGAAAACATCTTCGTGTCTATTAACAAAATTTCCTTATCTCTATACAAAATCTCTATGCGAGATCTCTATGCAAAATATCCATGTCTCCGTATGAAATCTAATATTTCCATATAAAATTTTCATATGGAATCTCCATGTTTCCTTAAAAAATCTCTGTATGAATCACATTTTCTTAAACAATCACATTAAACAAAATATCGTGGCTAAGCATGCACCTTCTTTAAAGAGTTACCTTAAATATGCTTTTCCACCTCTAAAAAGGACAATTGAAGAAGCATGCTTGCTTACAAAATTACATTGTCTTTTTCTTCTATTTTGAATCAACATGCCACTCATGACTCTTAAAATGC
>Ga0325410_1001204_pt1 | contig 28520 bp, 19 predicted proteins | sample PopdelMetagenome_16_FD_206182 | JGI IMG/M metagenome (GOLD analysis project Ga0325410, IMG submission 206182) | Populus deltoides microbial communities from Bellville, Georgia, United States - Xylem-PdIQD-R3 | ecosystem: Host-associated > Plants > Phyllosphere > Stem > Wood/Secondary xylem...
AGAAGCTAATTTCAGTAAACAAAATAATTAGGTATTAAAAACATAAATAATGTCTGGATAATAATAATTTAGGAATTGAATTGAAGATAAACAGTAAGGGTTAACAATATTTATTCTTTAAGCCACATGCCAAGCTACTGAGTTCACTTAAAATCTTTCTCCCATGCTTTTCTTACATGCCATGTACCAACTTTAGAATCTCAATCAAGAACTAATCTCAAACTTTTTTTTTTAGCAGTAAGTCTTCACCTACCAACTTCAGTTCTTGCATCAAATGATATTAGAGTTTGATACATTGTTAGATTCTTACAAAGTCTACTAATATGATTAAAACTAAAAGATGAAAACTGATAGTTTTACTCTCTCTCTTTCCACTAATTATTTACATTTCAATTTATTAACACACTAAACATCACATCATTAAACACCAAGTTTTACACCATTGAAGATGAATCTTGTAATAATTATTGCCATGATAATTCAACTCCATTTTTAAACCCTTTCACCAAACACCATCTAAAGTCAGGTGACTTTGAGGGGAGGGAGCATGTTGATATAAAATCGTATTTTTGTGACTCTTTTTTCACTTTGAGTAAAGCTCCCCTGTAGAGAAGGAGAAGGATTTTAGAAGAAATTGAAAGCAAAACAAACTGTCAATGATGATGGGGTTTTGTTTTTCTTTCATGATTTCGAGTTATCATGACTTCACTCAAATTTAATTTATTTTCTGTGATTGAAATGCGTAGACAAAGAAACTTTACTTATTTTTTGTTAACCAGTGAAGGTAATTAATCTCAAGTTTTTTTATCATTTATTTTAATATTTTTATTTGTAATCAATTTGCAAAATATACTTTGAAAATTGAACCGTCGGACCAGCCCTGGGTTAAGAGGTTGGTTCGATAGGTTCCACAACGGATCATGAACTCAAATGATTGGTCTGCCTTTGAGAACAAGCGGGTCTATAAAAGTGGGACATCGAAGAGGATTTTTGGTAGTGGCCTCGCGATTGCGAGGTTTAACGCTTGTCTGCAAATTTTGTTGATTTTTTTCGTTTCGATTTGGCTGATCAGGAACCAAGCAATTTCCAGTGTGCTAGGTTTAGACATCATCTGGATTCAAATTCAACTTTGAAGTCTCCCTCTTGAGGCTATTCTGTCTTCAGCTACACAGCACGGCAATCCTGCCCCTGAAGGCCTTCCATTCAATACAAACGAGAAATCATCTTTACTGGCATGAAGGGCGATTGGCACCCATGCATCCACTTGCAGCGACTAGGAGTCAACTTTTAACGGTAAAAAGTATACAGAGCGGTCACCTTGAACGGTAAAAACTGTGGAAAATATACAGAGCGTAGGAGGGGTGAAGCCAGCAGGAAAGCTTCAACTCCGTACTTCTCAAATTGGTGTGTGTTTACTTTTATGAACTAATGCTGCTTTTGAGAAAAAATAGAAGTTAATCAGTAGCTAAGCTCTGAAGTAGGAACCTGAAAGAACTAAATGTGTAATTCTATATATACAGATTCCAAATTAGGAAGGAAAAAAAAATCATAAATCATAATACAACAGGACGCTATTCGGAAGTGAAAACATGTACAAAGAAAGAATGAGCTTCACAAAAAAATATAGAAGCATACTTAACCTAGATCCGACCATGTAAAGCTGACTAGATCTGAAAATAATGTATCTATCCATCAAATAACGCCAATTGGATCCCCAATATCCAGACAGAAGTATCTATCCATCAAATGGGCAGTATATAAAGCCAATATACTAATATTTTGATGGCCACTGCTCAAAGTTGTCTTCCTGTAGAAACCAAATAAAATGGTCTTCAAACCTCCACGACAAGCTAGACTTCCAAGGTTAATTTTGCAGTTCTTTTGCAGCTACAGAACTAATCATTTAAGTTTGACATAGGACCAGAAACTGAGCACAAGGATGTTCCGTCAACAACTTTGGTAGTTCAACGCTGGAAGGATCTATTACAGGAATTGCCATGTCTATATCCTCAGTAGAGAATGGAATGCTGCAACAAGAACATGGTTTATAAGCTTAGAAAATAACAGACAACACGATACAAAATACCCATTTTGGGGCTGAAATGCATTCAGTGGTAAAATTAGCATGTTCCCATAATCAATGAATACATTCAATCAATTTGTGCACTTAAAGCCTAAAATGACTAGTTACGGAAAGACAAATTTATGTTAAAAGGACTAATTTCTTTAAACTAAATGAAAACAGAGGGACAACAAATGAAATAAGTGTCAAAGGATTGGTTTATTAAAAAATCATTGATTGCGTCATAAGATTTTAATAAATTGCTAAAACTAGAAGAGAACCCAAGCTTTGATGAAGCACCAAGTATTGCAACAACAAATTTTCATAAAAATATGAACCTGGCTTATGCAAAAATTTGTCTAGAGATCACTTTGGTCGGGATAACTGCAATAATTGAGCAACCAAAACACATTCCCGCAAATCCAAAGACAAAAATTCAGAAGGTACACCAACACATACCCCCAATCCACTAACCCCACTCTTAATATGTAAAGGCCGGATTTGATCCCAAGTCTCTAGCACAAGTCCTAGAGATTTTACAAGCAGACCATCTAGTACCTTCATTCAGTCCAGTCAGCCATTTTTGTTACCAAGCAAGTTGAGAGACAATGCAGCATACCTGAGGTCATCATCCAACAAGAAAGAGTTTGAGGTCATATTCTGATTGTCCTTGTTCAACATCTCTCTCATTTGGGCAACCACCTGCAAATGAATTGAAGTTTAAAAACCACGAGACCATTATTTTAGACAAATTTAGCCAAACAACAAAAGGTGCCAAAACAGAAACTTGCCTCATTTGACACACTCTGAGTGCCATATTTATCATCCCAGTACATGGTACTTATACGATAGATTTGGCGAACGGTCAATGCCTGTCCAAGTGTCATGACACGCTAAGCCTTAAAATAACTTCATATCAATGAATGGACAAAGAAAATTGAAAAGAGCAGTGAGTGAGATCATACTGGACACAGATCTTGCATGATTTCTTGAAGAGACTTTTTTCTCTTCTGATGAATTACCTAAAAGAATTGCACTATCCATGAGAAAAAGAAACAATTGACAGTCCACAAGTCAAGCGAGAAAAGGGTAGAAAAATTACCAGAAACCCAACAGCTTGTCTAATATAATTTAGCTCATGCCAAGATGTTCCTGCATACTGCATTTTGTACAGATTCAGACACACAAACTGTTGATTTTAACCTCTGTGGCAACTACTTGGCAGGTAAAGGACATTTTTACCTCCTCCGTTGCAACCACTATCCATTTCTCCAGTTCTGCTAGACCAGATTTCACATACTCCCCATTTGAAAACGAGCAACATTCACGTCGTAGTAGAAGGCTAAGAAAGAAATTTGTATTAAGCAACATAGGCAAAAACTAGTCATATGAAGCACAGAAGAATTTTTCAAATCATGACCACTCACCTGTTAAAAAGGGATATATTGACAAAAGAGAAAACCTGGGTGATGAGCTTACGGATGAAGAAAGATGGTACCTAAATGGATGGTTTTGAGTCAGTCAAAGAATATCTGTTAAGTAACTAAAATTCACAGTTACAGCCTGCTTGTTTACCAGCAAGCATCAAGAGATAGGGAATTTAGAGCACAAAGATAAGGAACAAAGCCAAATTGAAGCTTATTAGGTGAGACCAATCCTCTCTGATGTTTGTTGGAGGTGTTCAAGGCACTCAAAATAAACCAAGTAGACCGAAAAACGGTAGCAGAAACAAAAGAAAGGGAAGAACTCAAACAGATTCAGCACCTGGATAATGAACATCAGACAGCAGATTTTCTGATAGTTGAAGGATGCATGTGAATGTCAATCTATCCGAAGAAATTTGCAGCAGATGCATGTACAATACAAATAATAAATTATGCACGCTGTGGGAAAACTTTGCAATTGGCATGGACAAATGCATTCTGAATTCTGAAGGACTCCATGATGAGTGAATATTACAAGCACAAGGACCTCCTATTTGAAAATCAATTAACAGGGAAGAATGAACATACATGATTCTCACGTAAACAGTCCATGAGAGAATCCAAAAATTTAATAATGCTCTCCCATTGGCTACTAGCTGCTTGCTGAGGAATGCCACCAGGTGATCTTGATGATTTCCCAGCATGCCGTGCAGATTTGGGTGCCTGACAAGTAGTCATCAAAACATAAATTTCTGATCAATTACATCGAAAATAGATTCAAGAAACAGCAAAAAAAAAAAAAAAAAGCAGGCAGAACAGAAACAACATTTCCAAGCATGTAAAATGATAGATGTTACTATAATTTTTTGCTTAAAGAAAAAGGTTAGGAGAATAGCTCAAAAGATGAAAACATTTATGTCAACATTATGAAAAGTACAGCTGGAAAATATGCATAAAACCTATATACAGTTGAGAACACCCATCCATAGAGAAGGGAAGAATATTGTTTAATGGAAACAATTTGAAAAGGGAAAAAGATTATCCAAAAAGCATGAACTATGAATTATTTTGGGTGATAACTCCACACTAGAATAGTTAATGCTCCCAATTATCATGGTCAAAACTCCATCTGAAAAACCCATCATTCAGAACTAACATTCAGAGCACTTTGTTGGAACCAAGAATAAGTGATTATTCAAATAACCAGTTTGATAGGAATGCAACCTAGAATATGGATTTTTTGTATATGCAATGAGATCTACATCCAAAATTACAATTAGGCACTCAAAACAGGGAAAGATAACTATAAAACTGATCATAGTGAGCCCATGCTGGATTTGCTAAAACTCGCCTGAATACATAAACCCAGCAGTGGTGATAATTCTTTCTTCAAGTTGTCTCTAATCAAGCCAAAAATCTTCTCTACACATGCAGTTAGTTGTTGTTTAAATAGTATTGCTGGATATCTTGCTTCCACATGTGACAGACCATCCTCATATCCCATGATTTTGAAAGGAGATTTAAGACCCTGGGAAGTATAGCAAACTCAAATCAGCTGGACTCAAGTCAAATTCATCAAAAATAAATTTAAAATAAACAAAATGACCAAAGTCAAACAAAGAATAAAATGTCACAGCTAGTAAATTCAGAAAATTGATGATGATTTGTGTCGTGGGAAATGCTAGAATGCTGCATTTCTACAATAACAAAAAATACTAATTTTTATGGAAATCTCTAACTCTTGCATATCCAGCCAATAAACTTTCTTCTTTTTTTTTGCAAGGCAGAGAAGAAACTAAATTGGGAAAATCCCTCTCCTGTAATTGAAGTTTAAGATTTTTGAGTGGCACAAAGCAAGCCATCTGTTTCAACGGTGTCCAGTTGTGTAGGACATGTGTATAGTGTTTGTTGTGTTCTTGTGGTGTACTGATTTCGAGGTTTTAGGGCATTTCCCTTAATGATATTCAGCAGGATTAGAATGCCTTTCATACATTCTCCTTTAATCTGCACAAGAGTACCATAAAAAAGCCTTGAAAGAATGTATTACATGTATGCATTCTGCAAACAACAAAAAAAATTCAATTTTACACAAACTCACATGAATGACCCTCCCTGATAATCCAGAAGATGTAGAAGATGGAACAGCTGCAGTCAAAAAGCCATTTGACCTTAAGTTCCTCTGGAGAAGGCAAAGTAGTGCTGAGGCATTTGACAGCCAATATGGTAACGTAATGTTCTCATCCCCAACCTGAAAAAATTGTGACAGGATAACTTAATAGATGTATATATTGTATCCTAGAAAAAACAATTCACGGCCAGACTCTCAGGGAAGAAAAATATGTATGATACACTAAAAGTTTGATTTTGGAGTGCCCCAGAACGTTTTGTCCAAAACAAAGTTTTCAAGTTAAAACATTAATAAAAAGTGTACAGAGATGTTTTTTAGAGTGGGTGGTTAAAAAAGGGAAAGAAAGCTGGGTTTGGAAACTGAAATTTACATGTTTTTACAAATGAGTAACTAGAAAGTTCTGAATATTTCCTTACAATGTTGAGATATCAGAGAGTAACAAAATAATTACAGAGAAGAAAGAGTAAAGTAAAATGGAGGGAAAAGAAGAAGAACCAAGGCTCATTACCCAGACGCATTATCAGGTTGGGTAACATCACTTGATGCAAAAAGAACAATTTCTTTTACAAAAAAAAAAAGTTTTCAGGACAGTTGTTTGAAGACTGAAGCATGTAACTAACCTTCAGAACTTCATTTATTCCTTCAATAATGTAGTCAAAAATGGCTGTGCGCTCAGATTCAAAGGCATGCCAGTGAAGAAGACATCTGTATATGATACAAGCTGCTAGTGGTTTGCCATCAATAAAACCCAAATCTTCTTTGATGCATTTTGAGAGGAATTCATAGTTCTCCTGTATGTCAAAGAAAATTCACTTCTTAGGTGATATCATTTCGAGAGGAATTCATAGTTCTCCTGTATGTCAATGAAAATTCACTTCTTAGAACTGAAGGCTTCACAAACAAGGAAAGAAACCTGGTGACGTTCAGCTGTAAACTTCGATCGACGTGATTCTGACAAACCATGCATGGAAGGCACAATAAGTTTTGATGGTGTAGGAGATTCCTGGAGAGAAAACAATGTCCTTGAAAAACATACCATGGTTCACAACTACATTAACTCTAAATATTTAAAAAAAAACATCTTACAAATGCAGACTTCCGCTCAGAGTGGGCAAGAGCTAGCGCACTAGAGTATTTCTGTTTCGTTAACAAAACAACAGAATCAGTGAACACTTTGTTATCCATGAAATTTTTGTTTTGTCAACAAACAAATAGCATTACAGCAGAAAATTCTCCCTATATCTATGGAAAAGGAGAATACATATCTAGTACTGCGACCTAAAACTAAAGTCTTTAATAAGAAACCACGCAACACAAGCATGCATCCAATGCTCAGGTATATATGGGAGAATGAATTTTTTTTACGGGAGATAAGGATGGAATTGTGTTTGCAATAACTTACTTCAGAAAATGCCCTCACAAAACCAGGGCGATTGCTCTTCGAGGATGGGGTCAAAGCTTTTTGTCGAAGGACATGATTCTCATCTTCCAAATGAGAAAGCTTCTCCTCAAGACTGTAATATGGAAAACATCATGCACAAAGATACCAGGATATAAGAGTTCATTACAAGAACAGATTTATAAACCCCTCACCCCCCCCCCCCACCCCCCCACCCTGAAAAAAGTGAAAAACCACTGCAACAATAATCCACAGTAAGGTTCAGATGGATTACATTTATGCAGGTGGAAACCTTATAGAGGCAAAATAACCAATTTATGAAACAACCATCTGTTTCCTCAAAGCATAAATATGCAAAAAATTATAGACACTCTCAATTCAAACTGTTCTGAAAATCAAGTCTTTGATGCAAATACCAATCAACATTCTCAAATTTGCGCCTTTGACACCAGCAACAAACTCCAATAAATTCAGAAGAATAAGCAATGCATGAGAAGATTGATCAAGTTGATGTTGCTGTTTACAAAATTAAAGGGTGGCTGATATTGTTATTTTCAACTGATGAATACCTTCGAACAGTTTGTTGAAACTGAGAACATTTCTCTTCAATTTCCTGCAACTTCACAGTGGTATCGTTACCATTCTTTTGAGCTTCAATAAGCTCAAGCTCAATAGCAGAGTTTTTCTTTTCCAAGGCATCCAAAGAACTCTGTAAATGCAACAAATGTTTTCATTAGAAAGCATTCCACAGTAAAGCAGATGGGACCATGGGAAACCAAAAGGTGAAAAAATGAGAAGGAGATGGTGCTCCCCTATCAAAATTTATTCAAAGTGAAACAAGCAAACAATTCATCATATCAAACACTCCTAAGAATATCATAGCCATTAAAATTGTATTAATATGCATAAAGTTTCCATCATGAATCCTAAAAACATTACAATCATAGCCATTAGAATTGAACTCAATATGCATGAAGTTTCCTTCATGAATCCTAAAATCATATTAGCCATTAAGCTTTACCCACATGCATTCAATTTAGGTTAGGCAAGCAAAGAAAATGTAAAATATATTCAAACAGATTACACCTTGATCAAAATCTTGTTAATAAAAATGAGCTTGGTTATTTACTAGTGGACACTACTATGATGTAAATATCACCAATACCAATTTATACTTCTGCCAAGCAAGTTGCTTCTTTGACAAAAATTAGCTATTGTAACTCATTTACACAAGATATTTTGATGGTATTTTCATCCAAAATTTCTAACCCATGATGTTGAAAACATGTTTAGACTTCCAATTAGTCCCAGAAAAGCTTTCTAAACATTTCTAAGAAAAAGAGGATACCTAATTTTAAGACAACTGAATGTTTTATAATAAAAGTTTATTCTTATAATGTGTGGAACCAAAGTAAAAGAGCAATGGGAACCCAACAAGCATGGCCAATCAAAGCCACAATTAATAAACAAATAAATTTGCATATATGCAAAACCTTGCCAATCACCTTTAGTAAAGCATTTTCTTTTCTCAGTTCAGCCATCACTACGAGTTCTCTTTCCAAAGCTGATTTTTCATTCACTGTCAATTCTAATTGTTTTAGCAATACTGCATTTTTGTTGCATTCATTGATAGTAGCAAACTTAGCTGCATCTAACTCAAGGCTCATAGATGACACAGTATTTCGAAGCTTGGAAATTTCAACTGATTTAGCCTCGTCATTTGATACCTGTGTTCCAGATACAGGATATTCAACACAAACACAAAGTTATAAGAAGTTCAGTAAATGAGCATTGCAAGATTTAGTTGAAACAATCATAGTAACTAGCCAATCAAATCTGCTGAAAAATAAATGGTGCCTTATTTAGAAACAAGTGAAAGCTTGAATCAGTAATTAACTCAGCCCTTTCTTTATAGAAAACTTTCATATTCGTTAATTTGGAGTCAAGATACAAAGACAGGAGACGGGGAAATAAGGAATAAACTGTATTTTTTTTCTTTTGAAGAATGAAAAGGACATAAAACTTATGTCTACATATAAGTTTAACGATGCATAACTATTCAAATGCATTCAAAAGAGCACCAAAAGAACATCACAAGAAAAAGCAATACCCGCAATCTTTTTTCTAGATGCAACCGCCATGTGAGATCTTCTAACTGCTTCTCAAGTTTAGTCTTAGCTAAACGCAACGCACCCGCTTCATTAGCCTCCTGCATGGTAATAAACAAAGAGACAGTAAATAAATGAGGAAAAGCTAAACTCAAATAGAAATGCAAATAATATTGATTTCCCACTTGTCTAAGCCTTCGGAGCTCTCTTTTTGCCAGCTTTTGCCTCCAACGACACTGTATTGCTATGATAGAAGCCTGGCGATGTCGCAAAGCTGAGCGGAACTTGTAAATCTTCCAACGAACCTAAGCGATTTATATTATAAAATAAAAACAGGAAATCAAATGTGTAGCCATGTGGAAAACAACCCCCAAAGGCATTGGCCATGACAGTGAAAAGGACTTCAGATAACTAATTCAAGGTCCCAAGAAAAATCACACAAAGCCCTGTAACACTCTCAGGAGACAATACCCCAACTTTTCCATAACATTTTAGCTATAGCCATAGATAGCAATCACACATTAAAAAAACAAAAATTCAAGTAGCAATCAGAAACTAACTTAACACTTAACTGGCAAATGAAATACAATATTTGCAACAAAACTGAGCATAAGGACATCTGATATATCCATCACTCAAAACAAGTGGTGAAGTGAATTTAGGCATTTTATGCATTACACAAACATCCTTGCAAAGTTTTGTAACTAAAATAAATTCGCTTTAATTCCCACTGATATGACTAATGATCTGGCCTTATTATTTAGTACACAAATATGCAAAACATCACCATCAAAATATTAGAAAAAGGCAAACACAATTCTACACTTGGCTAATTTACCTGAATTAGGGTGGCAGCTCTCTGCTTCTTTTCTTGCAGAAATCTTTTGCGAGTCAGGAAACCGTGTATGTTTGACTGCATGAAAATAGCAGCTGAGAGCAGTTTCAAATAAGCACGCCTTAATAGCCACTTGCGGACATACTTCTGTATGGAAACGGCAGCTGCTCTCTCTCGTTTTGCAGCAAACATTTTTCGAGCAAGGCATCCTATAAATACATCTTATATAGCAACCCCAGAGAGCTAAACCAAAATAAAATAGAAATAGAGATGCAGGGAAATGTCCATCTGATAAAATGTGGTTTAATTAAAGATAAACCATTAACAAACACATAAAGGTAAGGGCAACGCCAGTGATTGGAAAGTTAGTAGAGCTGCAAAAAAAAGTTTTGGAGCTAGATATATATAGATGCAGTAGGCAATTGGTATAGAAAATTAGTTGATAGAAAATAGCGAGGCTGCTGGAATGACAAGACAAAGCATGGTAGTGGCACTAGTTGTAACTATGGGCTTTATCCTAGACACAACCCTCATATAAAATCAAACAGATAAGACCCTGTAAACATTTATGAAACTGAAACCAACCTTTTAAGGCTACACTAAGTGATAAAACATAACATTTTCAAAGTCACACAAATAATGAAGAGCTATGTTGGGAAGAGTGAAGAAGCGAATGCTACTTTGTAAGAGAAAGAATCACATTACAAATAAGACTAGGTCAAATGCAGCAAGTAAAAGCAAACCTCTGCAATATGATTGAATTGCAAACGCAGCAGCACGTGTTGAGAAAAAATCTCGGCGTGCAATAAATGTGTGCAATTGACGCTGAATACGCTTTGCAGCACCATCCAGAACCTCAGCCCGTCGCAGGTCTAAAATGCCAATCTGACCAGCCCTGAGAAACACTTTGGTCCTACCTAGCTGCAAACAAAAATAAATTTAAAAACAGAGAACTTGAAACAATAACAAAAATAAGCAAAACGTTAATGATATTACAGAGCTTGATACCCAATCCTTAAACAGCAGTACCTGAAAATTGTCAAGCTTTAACTTGTGCAGAATTTTCTCTGTCCAAGTTTTTTCATCATAACTGCAACTGAGTAAAAGTAGAACTTCTTGGTACAATATAAATGCAGAAGGAAAAAATTTCTCAGCAAACAAACTGTTAGGAAAAGATGGTAGAGAAAACAGTGCAAAAACAAATCACATTTTCTCAAGATCACTTGTGAGACACGAACAAGCATTCATGCATGCACGCACACAACCGATCATCCTAAAAATTTATGTCTCTAACCATTATCTATTGCCTTTTTTGTGAAGGAAACAAGAAAAAATTAAAACATAATAACAAATAACTACACCACTCATTCATAGTAACAGAAAAACTACATCCTTCAGAATCATTGGTAAAGATTTTCCAAGAAAAAGCAATGGTATTAAGAACAACACCTTCCATCAAATTCAGGAGCTAATAGTCCAAACCGATCCACAAACTCTGTGTAGCTTCTTCGAGTGGGATAACCTGCGAGACTTATCCGAACAGCTTCCAGCACACCCTGCCCCAAATTTTAATAATAATTATATCAACCTAATTTGCTAACATTTATATTTAAAAGAAGCAATACACCTCTTTCAGCATGCAGTGTGGGATAAAAATCTAGAATAAATGGATATGTGCAAGAACAAAATACATAGCTCAAGCCAGTCTAACAATGAATTGCACACAGTAAATGAAAGAAAATTAAAGAAACATCTGCTTGTCTACATGAACAATAAGCAACCATGACATGAATTTTGTCATCACCATCAATTCAAGACAAGACCAGGTCATAGTAGCATCATGTGCTCATAGCATTCTGGTATCTTTTTTTTTACAATATTCACTGTTTACTATTCATGTGATGCAAGTCACCACACAAACAGTGGTCTAAACTCAATGGCAGTTACTTCAGTAAGTCGGTCAGGTTTTTATGGCTATACAATGTTTTTGACATGTTGCATTAGAGACAATTTGATCACTCTATGAGAAACAAATGATAAATCATAGACAAAATAAACTATCATGGACACTTTTGAGTGATATAGACTGCATTACATTTAAACTAAGAAATATGACCACTCTTCTTTGAGCTCGGCCACATAACCCACTCCACTAGAATATTCCTATGTAGATTGGCCATACATACATCTTAGGCCCTAGGACCACACTTGAGTTGACTTGGACATACTCATTATACATCCTCATAAGTACCATGTCATAAACATCACTCCTATGGACAATTTTGTGCAGGCTAGGGCCTCTAGGCAAGGACATTTTACACTCTCATGGCCTCTCTTATGTTTACTAGTATCTTATACTTCAACAAGCATTCTAACATGGATTATAACCGCTCATCAATGATTACTCCATACATCATAGTTTCTTACACTTCACGAACTATTTTCTAAAGCCTGGATCAAAAACCATAAACTCCCATATCCAACTAGCTGGTAAACTATTTTATCAAATTGCTTGAACTAGTCATTACATCTACAATCACATGGTCATTGTTGCTTGAATTAGGTTATACATTGGCCACTCTCATGTAATCTAGAACATGCATCTTACAACCCCAGCCATCCTTGTCTCACTTAGGGCCATTCTTCACTGGAATTAACCATACATCCTAAAGTCCTTTAACAAGTGTCATTGGGACCAAATTATACTCATCATCTTCCCCATAGCTTTTCTTGTGTGGACTAAGTAATAGATCTAACACTCATATGTCCAGACTTGCATGAGTTGAATTGGACTTCTTATACTCCCAGAGCCATTTCTTGTAAACTGGATCTCACGCCTTACGCTCACAGTACCACTTTGTGAGTACAAGGTGCACATTGTATATAAGTCAACTTTTGGGCAACTGAACATGTAATTCTTTTTTAGGTAAAAGCATATGCACATCTTTGTGAGTGAGGTTTTTGCAGATAAACTTCCATAAATTTTAAAATTTTGATTTATACTCTCCACCAGACAATTAGTATTTGAACCTTCCATCTGGATTTCTAATTTTACAATTATAATCCTAGGAAGTGATTTTGAGCAAGTTTTTGTCTCATACTGGTTGGGATCAACAGTAAGAATCTTTTTCTAAATTATGTTGTATTATCATTAGGATTCATATTGTTAGGAAAAAAAGAATACAATGTTCTTTTACTATCACAACCTCCATTAAGTTTTATGTTATTGTTGGCACACAAAAAGTGTACCTTTCCATTACCAATATAATTTTCTTTTTATAAAAAAAAAATATTGAGAAAGTGTAAAATCTGGTATTGTTGTTCATGAGTGTGTGTTTGTCTAGAAATAGAGAGTACAATATTCTTTTTGACATGTTAACATTTGTTATTGGATGAAAATAGGTTAATTTTGACAGAAGGATCTAAAATACAATCAGCTTCTGCGATGGAGGGGTGTAAATCAAACTTTTAATACATGGAAGGATCTCTTACAACAGTTACAAGCATTTCATAGTTGGTGGGTCTTCATTGCTCTCACAAGAATTCAACAAGAAAAAATGAACATGTCTGCTGAAAATTCCAAGATCATGACAACTCGACAATATTTAGCAGGTACACTTGCGAGCAGTCACTTTATCAGCCACAAATGAAGGGAAAAAAGAACAAACTATAAAATTCTAACGAGTGCAGTTAAAATCTAAGGAACACGAGCCATCCATTTAAACAAAGAACAAATAAAAAAAATAAGACTCTTATCTCATAAGAATCATGGATAATGATCATATTCAATTGCAGAAACTCAAGTGAGCATAAGAAATGATGTTAAACAAGCAACATAAACACAATTACGATCTACTAACCCCACAGCGAAGTTGATGTAGGATGCTCAAATTCTCAAATTTCTGAGGTCGGTTCATAGAGTTCGGCTTCACACAACGTATATAATGAGGCTCTGTTGAATTAAGGGTCTCCATAAGAGCCTGAAGTTGTTGCTGCAAACCAAAAAATAAAATTATTTACAGCATCAACATTAACAAGTTATAAACAGCAAATCAAGCATTAATGTGCAAACTGAAACCTAATGGAAAAAACAAGAAAAACAGCAGTGAAAAAAAAAATTCCCACTCCAAAACTATTAAGAAGAGAAATAGAGGAATGAATCCAAAACAATCAAAGAACAAAAAAGGGGAAGTGATAAGCTTCTTCCTCAGATTACATTGCTCTCTCTCCCTCCCTCCTTTTGGTGGTTTAGCCATCCACTCAACACAATTTTAACTGCTTAGCATGCATAACGAATCCATATCAACAAAAAATGTTGATACTATAGCATAATCTGGAAAAAAAATTCACCATAGAAAGGGACAATGCCTTGTTCTATAAAACCATACAAGAAGCCTTATGGTTCACTCAACCCAAGGGTTATATCCATAAAAATATCATCATGGCTATTATCATTAATTTGCTTAAAGCATCTTAATATAAAGTCAACAGTCGAAGCGGTATGAGAGTTGTTTCTTCTTTCACTGCTCCTTGTTATTGTCTATTCTGCAAACAACTAACCAAACTGCATAATACTACAATGATAATGGAAAAAAGGTAAAAGTTTTCTACCTTAAATCTTGAGGCCACAGATGAAAACTTGTAAGATGATCTTGAAGATTCCTCAGGAAGCGAAGGGAAAAGACCAGCAACAAAGTGACATTTCGAAGACAACATGAGATTGCGATGTTCTACAACAACATAATCACGATTTTTATCTAAAAAGGTGTCTGTTTGATAAGTAACCTGCAGAAAAATAAACAGTTCTTTGTAAAAGTTTTCACTTTGCAAGTTCTATTTAAAGTAATATAGTCACGAATAACATGCCTTGCCAGCATAATGTGAAACGGTAAAATCCGTTTCTGAAAATTTTGCCTTTTCCAGCCTTGGGTGGGCCCGGAAATTCTGAAATAGCTTGGTTGAAAAAGTTGCGTGTGTTGATTTTGGGAACATGCTGCAAAAAAATGAAATCAACTACACTTAAGCAATTTCATATAGAAAACGCACCAATTTATAGGGAAGAACTCAAACAGTACCAAGCTTCATCCAAAAGAGCAATTATTCCAATAGGTTTCTGCAAACAAGTACACGATAACATAAGTCTAAGACTAACGGAAATCAATAGGTGGCATATCTAGAAACAGAAAAGAAAAGAAAAGAAAACTTGAACTACAGACATGAAACATATTCCCCAGCAAACATTCAATTTCCTTTAATTTTTTCAGCACAAGAAAGAGAGAGATAGAGAAATAGAGGGGGTAGATCCCTACAAGGATATGCTCGGATATTACAAGTCAAACAACATAAATTTAAATGCCAATATTGTCCCTTTTGTGTACATATAAGCTAATATAAATTCATCAAAAAATATAATTACATGCTAAAATTTATTGCAGTACATAATATCTGTTCCTGAAAGAAGTCCTTTCCCACAATCCTAATATCTCTGGGAGATGCTATAGTGATTATCTAGCTAAATCACAAAAATGGTAGAACATCAAACACTCACTACTAAGCCATTCTTTGTCTTTGTAGCATCTTCAATCGCAAGCATTGCATCATGTATCATTAAATGCATCATATAAAAGAGAAACATGGACTAAATTTGTTTGTCGATCCAAAGTATTATTATCAGTAAGAAGGAGAATGAGAAATCAGCAGAAAACTGCATAAAAATTCGGGAAATAACAGATTAGCCTAACTAAAACAATATTTTCAGAGGGGAAACAGATGAAAAACCTTTTCAATTAAATCCAGAACATCCTGATTGTCAATAAATTCAATGTAGCTCCAATTAATTTCTTCTTTTCTATATTCCTCCTGCTCCATCTTGAACACATGCTGAAACAGAGGGAAGAAGGAAATGAGACAGCATAAATTTAGTGAATGTCATCACATCACAAAAGACAACATTGCACACCTCATTGAAATGTTGCTGAAGTTTTTCATTTGCAAAGTTAATGCAAAACTGCTCAAAACTGCAGAACAGAAAACATTAATCACTCAGTAGACATAAGTTAAAAACAAAAGCATTGCTGCTGAAAACAATATATGACAATAGTAATGTCAAATTAGTGCAGAGGAAAAAATGACATGACTCAAGGCCAATAATATTGCAATGGAGATGCAAAATGCAAAATGCAAAAAGGTATTAGAAAGAATGTTAAAACAACATTAGAAAAATCTTTTGAAGTGACAATCTGATAGGGTAACTGCCAGTAAAGGTGACACACAATACAAAGTTAATCACTTACAATAGAGACACACAGCATTCCACAACACATTCTTTAGAACATTTGACTGCGTGTGAAAATCATGAACATAAATAACTTCCAAACACCAAACAAGTTCAAGGCAACATGAGAAGCTCAATAAATAATTTTCCTATAAGATTACACCTTAAATATAGCAATGGTCTGAAAGACACAATTGAAACAGGATAATGCATTTATGAGATATTACCTATTATATTTGAAGCATTCAAAGCCATAAATGTCCAATACTCCAACTTGTATCAGGGAAGTTGGATCCTGCCCGACAGACCTATTAATCTTCTCAACAAGCCTAAAGAAACATCAAAACCAAACAAGTTTAAATTATGACAACTATGGAAAAAATATAAAGAAATTATTCTCTGCACAGTGACAATAGGCATACCAATCAAACAGCCTAGCATAAACAGTCTTTGCCAGGGCATCTCGACTAGCAACAGCAGCATTACAGTCAAGAGCTTTTATAATACTTCCTTCACGGGTTTGAATTGTACGAGTACACAATGTTGCAAACAAGAGGTTTGCATCACACCTGATTAAAAAAAGTAATTTAGTAGCTTAAATTAAAAGCCAATGAGCAATTAAAAATCATTACAGGCAGGAATGTCCACTGCCAAACTCAGTACAGACAACTTGTACTCATCCCCCCTTGATTATTCTAAAGTTGATAGTTTTTTCAATATTTGAAATCCTGTTAAAGCAAAGCTCCACAGAATAAATGTGTTATAGATTAATGAAACAAAATTCATAAGAGGAATAGTTCCAATATTTTCTGACTATGTTCCATTTTTGAAAGTTCAGTTTTTTCCTCTCTATCGCTATAGTGAAAAACAATTTTATCTAGCACTTTCACATCCAAATACACAAAAACACAATATGAGAAATTTAGCTTGCTCACTTCCAAACTTAAAAAAAAAATATGAGAACTGATTCAATGCTGATGGAATGTCAAAGATTGTTCAAACAAAAAAAAATCCCAAACAATTAATGCAATCACCTACATAAAAAGATCAGCCGCCATTTGCATGTGAAAGCTAGATTTTTCATCCTTAACAGTGGAAGAATCATGTTCCTTGCCAGGAGAAAATTCAATATTCCCAAGATGCAAAATTGCAGCCAAGATGCGAAATATAGCTTCCTAATAATAACATGGCAAACGCAAAATGAGTATGATAGCATCCCAATAAGATAATCCAAGAAAAAGCAAGAAACACACATCAAGAACTAAGTCATTCTATGGTGCTTAAACCTGATCTTCATTGCTTATACCAACAATATCCATTGCCCTCCTTGTCTTTATGTATTCTTCTGCGTTGCTCACCCCATCTAATTCATATGTCTTACTTTGATTTAAGTAATGGAAGTGATGCGGGTTATCCAGTTTGTACTTCTCTGCATCCTAGACATATCAGTAAGCTTTAAAATTCTATTAGAAAATAAAAACACCATCACAAACAAAACACCATATTGCAAACACAACTCACAAAGACGCGGCCAGTAAGAACATCACCACACAACACTAAACAGAAAATACAGGATAGGAAAGGAAGAGAGCGTACCCTCTCAGATGCACACAATTGATAAAAACAGTGATAATTCCTTTCGGGATCTGTTATTTGAACTACACGAGATCTTTCCAGAAGGTAAGTTCTAATCGCAGCACCGGATATCCTGCCAGTTGCATCAAACTGGATCTCGACGAACTTGCCAAAGCGACTGTCGAGACAAAGAATGAGATTTTAAGAAAGCTTGAAATATATTCAATGGACAATTGGGATTGCCAGGTTAACAAGTTGTATAAGAATAGATATAAGATATGGTAATCAAAAATCCAATCATATAAAACCAATAGTGGAAATTAATCAAATTTCTTCCTGAATAAGACTTTATTTGATGCACACTATCTCCAATCCTTCAATATTTTTTTCCCTTCATGGTTACATTCAGCTAAGATTCAGATATTTTCATTATCCTAAAGCTTTCTCCCCATGTCTGCATTTCACATGCCGTGTTTTCTTTTCTTTTTTCAAAATTTTGTTTACAAGCTCATTCATTAAAAATGGTACCACGGGTGATGAGAAAAAATACAATACATCACCATGTTCTGCCAAGTTGATGTTCTTCAGTTGAAGTATCATGTACAGAACATTTATTTATTGGAGTATGGAAGAAAAGGAACAGCTGGCAGCAGATACAGGTTAGCAATTAGAGCTACAGATTGGTAAAAGCAGAGTATATTTGGAAAACAAACTCCATCTCACCTTGAGTTGTCATTTCTAACAGTCCTTGCATTACCAAATGCCTCCAAGAGTGGATTTGACTAAATTATGAAAAGGATGAATCAGCCTCGAAAAAAGACACAGAGATGAAAAAAAATTGCCAAGACAGATTTCACCAATCACCTTATAGCAAGTTAAAGACAAGTCAACGACCGGTTAATGTTTCTCCAGCAAAAGGGGAAAAAATTAACAGAGAATAGATGAATATGGGGTACATACATATACAGACTGAGAAACATAACCGAAAAGTAAATTTATAATTTTACAGTGAGTATATGCACTCTCTACTTTAAAGATAGGGGCTAGAGGCAAATGGGACAAAGAATAGAGGAAAGGATGTGTAAGTCTTACTTCAAGCACTTGCTGCTCAACTGTTCTGTCGTCACCAGCAGCTCGGCCACCAACAAAAGTGAGATATTGCATAATCAATTTTGTTGTCTCAGTTTTCCCAGCCCCACTTTCTCCACTAACCAGTATAGATTGGCTTCGACCTTCACTCATCATAGCTCTGGAGTTTAAACCCAACAGAAGCCACTAATTACCTTTATATGATAGTGATTTATATCTCAAATCAGCTCTCAATTTTCAAGAAAACATCCTAAATACAACATACCTGTATGATGCATCTGCCACAGCAAAAACATGGGGACTTAGCTCACCAAATGGAGCTCCCTTATATTGCTCCATCATATGCACGTTGTACAGATGAGGAAGCTTGGTGAATGGATTAACCGCTATTAAAATGCTTCCCGTGTACGTCTATCAAAGACAAAATGCAGAATATGTCACTTAAATATCATCACAAAACAAATGATAACTTAGATTACAGTGTTTCAGTATTAAATCATAGACTGATTAAATGACGCCCAACTAAGAAAAGACGTTATTCATCAATATGGTCCACAACATAAAAGCATAGTTAAATGGGCCAAAAAAAAATCACCTAAATGCATGTTGAGCATCACGTTATCCATTTACATATGATCTCAATACCAAAAGGACAGCGCGGCATGCCTAATGAGAAATTAATTCAAGAATTGAACAAATTTATTTTGTTGATTTGATTAACCAAAAAACACAAAGCACTGAAATTGATCATTAGTTAGCAGCACCTTAACAAAGAGCTGCTCACACCAAAAACACCAAAAACGCTTGACCTGACATGTCAAGTGCCAGCTCATAATTCGGACACCTAATTTAACAAATTTTAAATACACTTGACAAAAAAGTACCCTCTATACCACATTAACTTAAAATACCTAAAATTCTAACAATCATAAAACCACAACTAACAACAAAGCTTACTCAAAAAAAACACCATGATTAATCTTACAAATTACCATATTTGACGAAAGACATTCATTAAACACGCAAAAAAAGACACTTGTTAACAAAAAACCAAAAAAAACAAAAGGCACGGATTGTGAAGTCCATACATAAATATCATTAAGAGCATATCTTCTTTGAAGATTATAAAGCACTCCAGGCTCATTCAAGTAAGTCAATTTAGTCATATCATCAACACCTCCATGCTCCTCCTCTTCATCTGCATCTCTCGGACACAATTTCTCAGGCACAGTCAAAACCTACACCACCAAAAACAAAAACTTGAAAAACAAGACAAAATCCACTCAATAAACCACCAAAAGCACCATAAAAACACCAAGATTTCACCTGTTTTCCAGTAACAGTAAGGATTTGCACTTTTTTCGCCAAGAAATCCGTTACTTCAGCAGCAACCCATGCCAAATTCTTGTCTTCGGCCCATACTTTTGAGCCTTTCCGCAGATTCATCTTGGGCTCCTGTGAGATCACCAATCAGTGAAATTCAAAAAGCCTAGGTGAAAATTTTGAAATTATATTTTGAAAGAGAAACCCTAGAAGAAGAGAGAGAAGACTTACTGGCATTTCTTTTGGGTGAAGTTTTGGGTTCCCGCCCTAACAGGTGCTCTACAGTTAAAGTCCAAAAATAAATAAAAGGAGGAGAGGAAATTTCTTATTAAATATTTATTTAAAAGAGTATTTTGAGATGACACGTCAAACACTGCTGTTTTGGACATGTGGGTATCTTGCTTCGTGCCCTGATGTTAACGCTCGTAGCGGAGAAAAGAAAGCCATATGACTGGCTGCTGCGATATGCTCTGGCCTTGGGTTGGGCCTTGGAGTGTGAGTGAGGTTTTGCTTTCTTGGACGGGTGAAATGAAAACCCGTAGGGGTACGAAATGTTGTCGTATTTGTCGTGCAGAAAATTACAGACGAATTTTTAGTGATTTTCAGAGGTATTATAGAATAGTAAGGGTTATTTTTTAAAGTATATTTATTAAAAATTATATTAAAATAATTTAAAATATATATATTTATTATTAATATATCAAAATGATCTGAAAATATTTAAAAAAATTATGTAAAATAAAAAATTATTTTTAAAAATATATATATTTTTAAAATACAAAAAGGGAATTAAAACGTGCTTCTACTACTATAAATTAACCAGGGGTTGAAGCGTGCTGTATTTTTAACATTTCAATTTCTATATGTTAAAGGGCATAAGATGTATGAGTTAATAGTCTTGGAGTTTTTTAAAAAATAAAAAGATAGGTACTCCACTTTATGTCAGAAATATTATGATTGAGTCTCATTTCACAAATTTCACAAATTAAATATTGATATGTTTAATGGTATTTGAGAATATAATAATAATTGTTTATTAAAATATATTTTATTTGAAAATGTATTAAAATAATATTTTTTATTTTAAAAAAATTATTTTTTATATCAGTACTTTAAAATGATTTGAAAATATTAAAAATATTAATCTAAAAAAAATTTTCTTTTGAAAAACACATTTCAAACACAAAAATAAATGTACCTTAAGTTTTCTCTATGCTATCTATTATATTAATATTTTAAAAATTTTAACATGAAATATAGATTAAGTCTGATAACATCTTGCATAAGAAGTGTGATGCTTTTTTGAAAAATTCAAAAAAAATTGATGGAAAAATTTTAAAACATATATTAAAAAATTTTGAAAGAAATGATTTTTTCGCAAATTATTTATTTATGGCTATAAATTATTTTCAAGATTTTCTATTTACTTTGGTTTTTTTATTTTTTTTTAAGAATAGAATATAAAATATTAATTTATGCTTATTTTTTTATTTTTCTTTGTAAGTTTTTATTTTATTTTCAAAATCCAAACAAAAACATTAATAAATAAGATTTATGAAAAATTATAAAATCTTGAATAAGTAAAATCAAAATTGTGATGAAAAAATAAATTAGAGAATCGCAGCTATAAAAAATACACAAATTAAATGGATGACGTAAGAAAATAAAGATTTTTTTCAAACTAAAGTAAAAAATTAAAGCGCTAAAGATAGAAAAAAAATAAACAGTTAGCTAACAAAATAAAAATAATGAAAAATAATGACAGGCCCAACCTAAATCAATAATAAATATTTTGTTTTTTTGTTTTTTTAATAAAAATTTAGAAGTTAATAAAAAATAATTTTAATATACTAAATTGTTATTAGTCGCGCTTTCACCATTACAGGTCATCAGTTTTACCGATCTTTCAGGGCAGGGAACTCAAACGGTGCATAATACACGGCAAAGGGATTTCACATTAGAAACAGAGGGACCCAATTAATCAAAACTCAATAATGAAGAGACGTCGTATAATTATTCCTTTAAATTTATAAGTATTAGAAGGCCCTCTGACTACATTTGTAACTAAGCTCAGACATCTGAGTCTATAAACAGTTCAATTTAAACTTTTTCTAATTTCACCGGTTATCACCATCATAAAAATACATGGACACTTGAAGAAGACATGAATCAACTTAGCATAAAAATATTTTCTAAAACACAATTCTTACAATTTCATTGTTTTTAGATATCACAATACCCAACTCAAGTGAGAATTATACACTATACAGGGAAAGTCATGTTCATCAAAATTCATTGTAACGTGAGTGGAAGAAGTGTATCTCATAGAGTTGCAAAGACTATAGCGGGAGAGTGGAATTGTTTTTTTTATTGGGATGCATTTGACATTAAAATAATAGTTTGAGAGAAAACGGTAAACGCAAATTTTAATGGAGTATGGTAAAGCTGCAGACACCTGGCACTGGGGCTATTATGCCCTGCTATAAATAGTTATAAAGGCTACAAAGGGTGGGATAATGCCCCAAGATGCAAACACTTGACGATGGGGTTGCCATGTCATGGGTGCTGGGGCCAGACCTGTGCATCTTGCTGCAGACTCAGGCAAGCAGGTTTGCAAATCAGCACGTCTGGGTCTGCAGACCCGCTTCCCTAGGTTCGAACTCATTGTTAATATATCCGCGTCCGGACCTAATGCTAATGGATCCCGCGTCAGGACCCAATTTTCTTTGGTCTAGCGTCTAGACTCAATTCTTTTAAGTTTGTCGTCAAAACCCAATTCTCTCAAGTTCTCCGTCATAACTCAATTCTCTTAAGTCCGGCGTCAGGACCAGGGGTAATAAGTCCTTCATTAGAACCCAAGAGTAATAGGTCTTGCGTCACAAACAAATTCTCTTGAGTCTGACGTCAAGACCCAAGGTTAATGGGTCCTGCATGAACATCAAATGCTCTTGGGTCCTGTGTCAGGACTCAAGGTTTCAGGGTTTTAGGTTTCTAAATATTATTATTTGTATTATAAATATTGTTATTTTTATTATAATTAATGTTAAAAATATTATTATTTGTCTTGCAAATATTATTATTTTTATTATAATTAATATTATTAATAAAATAATTAATAAATTTGGAAAAAATTATTATTAACATTGAAAAACAACTATAGATTTGATTTATAGCGTTAAAAAATTATTCTCAATATTAAAAAATACTATTATTACTATTTAAGAAAAACCATGATTTTTTAAAAAAGATTAAAAAATATAAGAATTTGGACAGATAAGTAAAATATTATTATTTATATTATTATCAGGTCTAGTGTTGCAGCCAGACTCAGTGTTTTTGGATCTTAGATTTTTTTGATATTTTTTATGAAAATAAAAAGTTGGCCTGTGACAGAGCGCGAGTCACCTAACTAGTTTTAATTAAACAAGGAAAATAAAATTAAAATAGAGTATATATATATATAAAAAAAAAGACTAAAGAAGAAGGAAGACAAATCGATTTATAGTGTTTCTATCCTCTTTGGTGGGCCTTCACACCCAGAGTTTTCTTTCTTGAAAACTTAAATCCACAAATATTTATTTAATCCAGTGATGGAGCAACTCTCTTTCCAGTTTAAGTTTCAGATATCAGAACACTAACTTTTATGGTTATTCATCTGGCTTGAATATTCTCATAATAAAGGAAAGCATAAAAGTGAAGGGATGGGAATGATGAAATTACTCTGCACCTTCTCATTAATTGTATTAATCTCTATTTTTTTTTTGCAAACTTAGCACAAGACTTTTCAATATATACAAGCACAGCCCTTCCATCTTCAAGAAATTCTTCCATCCTCCAACTTTCTCCATTTCTTCAAGTGTGTTTAGCAGTGTGGTAGCAGTTGCTTTTCAAATAGCTTTTCGTGCCGAAATACATGTCAATGATTTTTTTTTATTTTTTAAAAATTATTTTTGACATCAGTACATCAAAACGATCCAAAAACTACAAACCGCACTCAATTTTAGCAAAAAAAAAAATTCAAAATTTGATAAAATACAGTTACAAACGCAATGCCAAACGATTTCGAATATTCAAGCTCATTTCAGTCCATGTTATTTTCCAATCTAATTCACATCTTCAACTCAAATAACAAAGTTAATTTCACATGAACATGATGTATAGAATTGAGTTGATGAAGAGGCCATTTGGAATTGCGTTCCAAGCTATATTTCTAAAAAAATTAAAATTATTTTTTTGTTTATTTTTTTAATATTTTTGAACCATTTTTATGCTAATATTAAAAATAATTTAATAAAAATAAAAATAATATTATTTTAATAATTTTTAAATAAAAAATACTTTAAAAACAATCCCCATCAACCCCGCAAACATCTTTAAAAAGGAAACTAATTTGCAAAGCCTATCAAGTTTGTCTTAACTGTGATTTTATTTTTCAACTAATCATAAATTCTCTTGGAATACTGTTGGAAATAATCTATCTAGTTATTACGAGACCTTGAAAGCCAAGCACCATCATTTATCATAAATTGTAGAAAAAGCATCCTATCATTGTTACATTATGGGTCAGGGGAGGCGCCTAAAGTTAACAGAGGCTGAGCTCAAACCAAAACTAGAACCTAACTAAGGGCAACAAGGAAACCTTTCTGTGGTTTGGAGTCTAACCAACAGCATGATAACAGTCACCGGTCAAGTACAAGGTTTAGATGTAAGAGAAACGATCACATTACACGGTGGTGGAGCTGAAACAAGCTCCACAAGGCTGCTTGATACTGGGACTTGATACCTCCCAGTGAAGAAGTTGCAGAATCGTTATACAGTCCAACATTAAACTGGTTGAAGGAAGCAGTGTACAACAGAAAAACACTTGTTATTGACGAGTTGAATCCTTAATGAATTTTTTTATCCTAATTCAGCGTTGGCCTAGTGTGTTGATAGTATTATTTAGCATAAACTGCATGCAAGTAAATCTTCGGTGACAGTTGAAAGCACACAGCGCAGGGAGCAATAAATTGTTCTTCTCTTGATCCCGGGAACCATAAAAGGCCACCAAAAAGGCCTTTCCCCCTGCAAAAATTATTGCCACCCCATTGATTCAGTGGGCTAGCTAGCATCTATTACTGCGAAACATCATCTAAAAAGGTGTACGAAACAGCACAGTTAAGGCTCCCCAGTGAATTATTACTGATTACGCAAATAATGCACTGCTGCATCCGCTTCTCAGATGCCAGAGCCTGAGGCTGTAACCCCACCAAGTTTCTCGTGGTCCTACAGCGGTGACTGACAGAACTATTCACATGATTAATAAAAGAAAAGTACATCACACACACATCCACATGAACTTGTAATTGCAACATTTTTTAAATTTCCTAGTGAAGTAGTACTGTCTTTTCTTTTTCTTAGCTACAATAATTGGAATCCAAATCTTTGTACACAATTTCCACTAACTGGTCATCCACTAAAACCCCAACAAAAATAAGAAAAAGCATAGAAACACTTGCTCGATACTGCTCTGCTTCGGGATGTTTATACCATACTCTCACATTTTAACACCCTCTTTTCATTGACTGTTCTGGGATATTACCTCACCAAACTTTAGGAAGAGTTGGGCATCTGAAGTGCTCATGGAGGGACAATTCAAAATGTGTGGAGACTTGATATTCGCATACTCATCGATATAGCATGGGACTTTCGCAGATGGGAGTGGGGCAGGTGGAGCTTGGGTGCATTGTTTGGGTGGTGTGATGAGTGGCACAAGGCTCCCCAGGACGCGTGTCACTTCGTGCATAGTCGGCCGATCTGTTGGCTGTCTCTTGGTGCATAGGAGGGCAAGTTGAAAAACCTTCTTTACTGCTCCAAGATCTTTACATGTGGCAGTGATCTCAGGGTCAACAGTTTCCATGACCTCATTGTTAGCTGTTTTGGACAGAATCTGACACGGATAAGAAACCAAAATGTCAGAGAAATTACCAAAATATTTATTTTCAAAACAAAGTAGTAATGCAAAAAGCTAGATTTATACTTTTAACAAGATGAATGAAGAGTACATCAAATTAAGAATGAATTAAAAGGCGGAATGACGCATGTTCGAACATGCATGTCTCTCAACTCCGAAGGACTGATAAATATTTTTGTAGTGCCATTTCTTTCTGTGACAAGCTTTTGCTCGATGCAAAACCTCCATTGTAAGACAAACGATGTCAAATAAAGGAATACCAGAGATGGATAGAAGACAAACCAGATGATGAAGATTGCATTCATTGTCAACTGCTTTCCTTCCAGTTAGCAACTCAAGTAGAACAATCCCGTAACTGTACACATCAGACTTTTCAGTGAGACGTGAAGTGCGGGCATACTCAGGGTCTATATAGCCAATCGTTCCCATTATGTAGGTAGAAGTATGGGATTTTGACACGCATAAGCGCTTAGCAATCCCAAAATCAGTGAGATGGGGCTCGAAATCTTTGTCCAGTAGAATGTTTGATGACTTCACATCCCTGTGAATGATGCGAGGACTACAATCATGGTGTAGATATGCTAGCCCTTGAGCTGCTCCAAGTGCTATCCGGAGGCGAGTATCCCAGTCAAGCTTTTTCTTCTTCATGGGGCCTGAAAACAAACAGTACTTACAAATATCAGAATCTAGAAGAAAATTCGTAGGTGCATGCAAGGAGAGAACTCAGTTGTGAATGAACTTAAACTCACCATGAAAATGATCCCACAGACTGCCATTTTCCATATAATCATAGAAAAGAAGGTTCCCAGAAGGTGACAGAGAGTATCCTTGAAGGCTGACCAGATTCCGATGCTTGATGCTCCCTACTGTCTCCAATTCTGTCTCAAATTCCTTCAAGCATTGGGGATAATGTGAATAGAGCCTCTTAATTGCCACTGGCCTGCAATTTTTCAGGACGCATTTGTAAACAGTGCTCGATGCACCATGACCAATTATGTACTTCTCACTCAAATTCTCAGTCATCCTCATAATATCCTCGTACACATGGAGTGCCATATTCATGTGAAGGATCACCAACTTTGGTGTTGAATAACTAACTGCTTGTTCAACAAACACACGAGTTAGCAGCCAGGCATAATTTTCAACTGCAAGACTATCATACTCTTAAATAACAAGTAGATTGTGCAAAAACCAAATTAAACAATATGCAGATTCCATATGGTTGATTTTATTTGCAATTTTCTTCACACGTCAAAATTATCTCCCGAAGTAGGAATTATTAAGATGTTTCAGATCTTTCAGTTTAAGTTGAGGAACATTCATTTTCCTTCAATGGGAAATTTCAGACTGACAAAACTCCACCATAGTAAAAAATCATCGAACATGGTTAGCATACTATGATAAAAGGAGAAAGAAAATGCCTGGTTTGTCAAGTGATCCATCTGGGAAAGGTGCTGGATTATGTGGCCGACATGCTGCTACTAAGATCATGAGAAGAATTACAAGGGCACCCAAAGCAATCCCCAGTATTGCTGCTTTAGAAATTGTGGCTGCATCAAACAAAAAAAATGGTACTATCTAAAGATGATTTCATGTTTAGAAGGAAATATTTGCCTTTGAAAGCACAAATACATTCAAATTCCTATCTCATATAAACTGATCAGTTGTATGGATGAAAACAGCAGAACAGGTGTTAAGGTCACAAGTTATATCTTACACTCAGTACTTTGGTACCAAGTGTTATTCCCAACATGGTAAAACATTGGTACAAGGTTACTGCAATTGCTGGTATTGGACTCACATCAAGTCTCAATCAAATTCTAGGACTTTACCTAGGAGCATTGTTTTGGTGAATATTGGATGGTTACTTCTAATACATGAAATTAAAGAGACTCGTCTAACTCATAGGATATTTCCATGGTGCTGTGATAAACTGTACATCTGAATACCTCGCTCTGCTGGATGGGAATCATGGCATGGAGAGTTGAGCCAATAGCCACAAAGACCTGGGTTTCCAATGAAACTGCCACAGAAGGCTACATCAGTTAGATGCAAGTCTTGAAATGTTAATTAGAAGAGACATGTTAACGGTAAAACAGAATAAATTCAAGCTTTGAATTGAAACAATGTCAATCGATTTCTGAAAATAATTACAATGCAAACTAGAAAATTGCAGTAGGAATTTTGAAAAGTTTGCAGCCGGATATTCTAACCTGTCAGGTGGATGCAAGTCTTGAAATGTTAATTAGAAGAGACATGTTAACGGTAAAACAGAATAAATTCAAGCTTTGAATTGAAACAATGTCAATCGATTTCTGAAAATAATTACAATGCAAACTAGAAAATTGCA
>Ga0325410_1001207_pt1 | contig 28507 bp, 9 predicted proteins | sample PopdelMetagenome_16_FD_206182 | JGI IMG/M metagenome (GOLD analysis project Ga0325410, IMG submission 206182) | Populus deltoides microbial communities from Bellville, Georgia, United States - Xylem-PdIQD-R3 | ecosystem: Host-associated > Plants > Phyllosphere > Stem > Wood/Secondary xylem...
GAATTATAAATGTGTTTTATTTATGTGGTGTGTTTTGAATATTAAGATCCTGGGAGGTTAAATACTTGTGTATTTTAGAGTTTTCAATAATTGGCATGAGAGTTTAGGTAGTACACATATCAAGAAAGCCAGAAAAACTTTTGCAGCAGCGAGAAGAAACGACGTAACAGCAACTTCTTTACACAGACGCAAATACAATATCGAAAACTCCCTCGTAACAGACCTCGACGACAGCAGTAGTAGCCCCTTCCACGACAGCAGTTTTTGATAAGTTCTAGCAGCACAAACGAGGCAGCAGACCTTCCAATACGAATCAGCGGTAGCCTTCTCCATCCGTGATAGCTGCAGCTCATGGCAGTATCAGTGAATCTCTCCAGCAACAGCAGTTAATTTGAACCACGAAGCAACAGCAACTCGTTTTGCAGTAGGTTTTCACACTTGCAGCTCTTCTCAAACTAAGTAGCACAGTTTAAACACACCAGCAGCTCAGAACAGCATCCGCCGCCGCCGGCAGCTTAAACAGCAGCTTCAACAGTAGCTTCCAAACGTACAACAGACCTTCCTTCAAGGCAGCAGCAACCTCAAATGTACCAGTTTTTAACCAACACTCCAGCCTCAAAAAAGGCAGCAAAGAATTGTAGAAAAACAGCAAATATTGGCAGCAATAAGGACATTTTACGGTAGTGGCAATTCCAACGCGAAAATAAATTCATGGCTTTCGATAATTTTGTTCAACCTGCCATTTCTTACTTCGATGGTCATTATAATTATTTGAGCACATTAATAGGGGCTTTTTTAAGATTGAAGGAGCATTGAAAATCTTTTCTCAATGAATAATTAAATCACCATCTAGATCAATAATGATGATGTGCTCAAGTGAAAGAATAATTTTTTCCAATCGATTGATTAATCTATCTTGGAAACCAATTTTTTAGAAAGAAACCTCCAAGGATAATTAGAAATCAATGAAAAAAAGTACAAAGGAACATCTAGGGCAAAGAAACAGTAGCTTCAAGCACTTTGTACGAAATTCAAATTTCTTAGAATAAATATGTGAGAGTCGGTTATGAATTATTTTTCATGAACAATGGTAATCATTAATAAGATGTAAATTTATAGTGATAAAAATAGAGGATATCACCATTATTGAGAAGATTTTTCGATCATTAGTGCTAAAATTCATTTTTATTGTGAGTTTAATAAATGAATCTAATGATATTAATGAATTGCAAAGTTCATGGCTAATTCATGAGCAATAATCAAATCGATAAAAAATGAAAGAGCAAGCTTTACGAGTTTTATTTAATAATCATTTTTCTACCTCGCAAAGAGATGGTCTAAGGAAGAGAAAGGAGAACAAGCAACAATAATTATAGATTCACGCGTTAGAAATTTACAGATAATCAGCCTTTCAATTTTAAAATAATAAAAAAAGGTTATGACAACAATCAATTAAGTTTTTACAAGCCAAAGACAATATCCAAATTGAAAAGTTGAATGCTTCACGTGTTATAGGGATGGAAATAACAAGTTAGAATGTCAAGGTAATTTGAATAAAAATGGTGGTGGAAAATCTAATTTCACATAAAATAAAGAAGAAGTATTTTTATTGATGGTTATATGAATGAGAAAAATCACTAAAATTTATGGCACTTAGACACTCCAGGAGCTTAGAAATTAGAACTTATGGATGCAAAAGACAGACTAAAAAAACAAGAATCTAATTTCACATAAAGTTGATTGGTGAAAAAAAGAGAAGAGCTAAGAAAGGAAGTTGAATGTAACTAAGAAGAGATAAGTTGTTTTTGGGTTGCTAAAAAATGAGCATAGTAGTCTTAAACTAGAGAAGAAAGCAGTATGAGATCAACATAAACAAGATGTTGAGTCACTTAATCATAAACGTAAATATTTCATGAATAAAATGGAGTAAATTCTAAATGGTTCAAAAGGATTCAAAATGTACATGCAAATATCTTGTTAGGAATTGAGATGCAGAAGAGGGAAGTTGAGAGTAATATTGATAAATAAAAAACGTGAAGAAATAGAAAAATATTTTAGGGATAAAGAGAAAGCATTTGATCTGGAAAAATAAAGAAAAAACAGAAAAAGAGTGGGAACAAGTTGTTTTAAAAAAGAAGAAACTTGATGCTGAGAAAATTGAGAATCCTATGGAAGATGCACCATAATTAGTAGATAATCAAAACCCACTTATAACATCATCACATAATGATTAACGATCAAAACGTGTTGGAAAATGACCTATAAAAATGAGTGATTATGAGGTAACTAAAATTGTTGTCGATCAATTTAGTGATCCACTTACTTATTTTTCTCTAATGTCATATTGTGCTCCTGTAACTTTTAAACATGGCATAAAAAAACAAAATGACTACCACCATTATTATGACCGCCGCATAAAAATTTTGATTAAAGAGCCAACAAAAACAATTAAAGATCAAAAGAAGATGGACCAAATTGGAATCATTATTATCATTAAAAAACAAAAACTCTAAAGAATAAAATTGAAAGCCATAAAAACTTTGACAAGAGCAAAAAATAAAAATAAGAAATTAAAAATAAAAGGACCGAATCAAAAAATATTATCAATACAAATTAAAAGGCAAGGGTTAAATTGAAAAACAACAAAACTTTAATAAAAAGAAAAATTAAAAAAATATAGAAATCAAAACTAAAATGATCGAATCTGAAATATCGATAACAATGAGGATCATAGTATATTTATTGGGTTAGGATAGAGAAATGAAAAGGAAAAAAAAAGATCACGAGCGATAAACCAGCAACTTCTGGACACCATGTGCCACTCCAAATGGTAGAGGAGATGACGAGGAATAAAATAACACGGCTAAAGCTCATTTTTTACCATCTAAAGCTACTGCATGAACCACCTACAGTATGCGCCAAAAACTTTTTCAAATTAAAAATATTATTTTAACGGTCAATTAAATAACTACCATTGACCAAACTAACAATTAACACAAAAAATATGGTTGAAAGAACATAATACCCCTGGCCCCTAATGAATTAAATTTCTTGAATCTAAGAGTACATGCGTAATTTCAGTGTGTATAAAAAACGAAAATGTTGAAATACCCCTACCTGGTATGTTTTTACACTTAGAAGTATTTTGGTTATTTTACTGTTTATAAATATATTAAATCAACCAAAATGCCTTTAAATAAATCCATAAGGCCTAAAATACCACATAAAAAGACAAAAACACCTGTGAGTTAAAGTCAAGCAAATTTTATGTGAATGATAAAAAGTCACCACAATATAGTGATAAATAGAAAAATGTGAGGGAGACTACAGTAAATCACCCATTAATTTTATTATATTTGATATGTTATATGTTTTAAATTTTTCAACATTTGCATCCATGTATATATATATTGAGCTATTCAAACTACATTACTGCAGGAAAAAAGATGTTGAATATATTTACCCATGAAGTTAATGGGAAACTCATATATCACTTTCCTTAAATTCATAATTTAAATCCAGCTATGACATAGTTAATTGACATGATTGTTAAGGAATTATATTTTTAAATTTGACTTTTTAAGTTTAAATTTTGAAATTAAAATTAAAGAAAATTTATCAAATGTTTCTAAATATATTCTACCAATATAAAAATATCATCTAAGAAATATTTAATCTCAATTAATTCATAAAGTGAATTAAAATTACACATATTGGGGGGAGAAATCAATCAATAGCTTCTGTATTCACATCACAACTTACTATTCTTTCATTAAAACGAATCATATGGGCTTCCCTCATATGTAACATGCACTGGATATAACGAATTAGATCTGCGTGTAGAGTAATGAAAATGAAAGACATTATTGTTATTATTAAATTCATATACAGGGATTGATGAAACAAATTAAATTCACTTAATCCAGTGTTCAAGTTGTTTCCACAAATGTTGGAATATGATAAATATTAAAAAAATAATAATAACTTGGAGCATTCTTATCATAAAAAGCCGCTAGGCCCTTTCAGCACACAATTGCCAATTGGAAGCTTGATTGCATATATAATTAATTAATTAAGCTTGATTAGTGATGAGTAAAAACGCGTACATCATCACAAATTATAGATTATTGCGGTCCAATCATATCATGATTGGATGAGGTGTGCTTGTTTTTTTAAAAAAACATCACGTCCATGAATATCACTCGAATCTAATAAATATTATTAAGAGAGGGATAAAAAACGCAGAAGTAAGGCTAATACCAAAATCAAGACAATCAACTATGAGTGCTTTCCTCGATTTTTTTTTTTTTTTTTGACGTTTGGGATATAAAATCGTGTAAATATGTTATCAGATTATCATCAAATTTAGAAGAAAGGGTCAATTTAACAGTTTTATCAACAGAAATTTTTGTTGGTACTTACGCTCATAATCCATTGGTAAGTATTTTACTGACAGGCTCACGGATGAAAACACTCCGTCGAAAAAACTCTCGTTTGTAATTTATGGTCTGTCGGTGACCTTGCAGGTAATAAATTTACTAATAAATTTACAAACGGACAAAGCCCGCCAAAAACATTACTCGCTTCATTTCATCAGTATTTCCCTCAGGAAGTTTGTCATATAATCGACAAAATACCATCTATAATTCTGTCAGAGATTTAACAATAGCTGTGACATTTGCAATAATTTTTTTCCAACTCTCTAGAATATACTGGCAGATATGGTCTGTCGGTAACCTCATCAATAATATTTTAAAATATTTTTTAAAAAATATATATTGAATAGAAATAGAAAAATAATTAAAATAAATTAAAATAATATAAAAATTAAATATTTATTACAACTATAAACATTTGTATGTTCAAATACAATAAATCTAAAACAAAGGCAACGCTGGAAGAGGAGGAGGAGGAGGTTGGTTGTCACTAGGACCGTGGAGCCAATAAAGAAAAGCACATTGATCATCCATATGTGATCTCATCTTCATTACCACTCGGCAAAGTTCTTCATAATACGCAATTATTCGTTCATATTTTTTATTAAGATGGGTCGTCTGATTCTATATTTGTTGGTCTAACATTGCCTCGAACTTGGAAGTTTGAGTGCTCGCAATCAAATGATCAAAACCCTATGGGTCATCCTCAAGTTCTCGGTCGTAATGTTAGAGAGTCTGTATATCTAATTCTATCGGACCCACTGGATGATCCTGCCTCTAACCATAAATCTAGATCGAGATCCGGATCAGTCGAAGGATCGTCCTCGTATCTCTCCTTCAAACAGCTATTATATGTATCCTGGAAAGAAAAAATAAATTCATCAAATTGAAGGAAATTATAAGTTCATAAAAAAATGGTTGAAAACCAACATACCATAAAGTGTTAAGTTCAACTATCCATGAACTGTTGCGCTCCTTTTTGGAGGTCACCACTCCACACATGCGTTTCAACAAAAAGCTCCATCGGACTTGGCTCGTGTCCAACAACTATAGCCTACAAGATAAAAATATTGTCAGTTAAATATATTTATAAAAAATAACAAATGAAAAAATGAAAGTAATAAAGAAAAATATTATCATCCGTTTTGCATGCGAAATGAATGGAACGGAGCCGTCGATGTGTGTGGTAATGAAACTGTGAACACGCTGGTGTTGGTTCTCCTTATCGAACTGTGACTGTCAAGTGAAACGTATGGACATCACAAGTTGAATGTAGTCTGCCCACACAGCCTCCGAGATATACAGTGGTCTGAAATCCTTCCAAACTGTCATGTCATTCCAAGTTGGAAGCTCACTTTCTCTAACATATTTTTTTTTTGCTTTCTTTTGCGCCTCGTACCAGAAATCACAAAACCTATATGTTACCAATAAATTATTTGTTAGTAATTGAAAAATAAAATTTTAATATTTGAAATGAGAAAAATTATCTTGATTTTGATCTTACCTAGTTGCAGTGTCATTCTCCTAAACCCTCCTCGCAACATTATCATTAGCTCTCTCTCATTCAAATTTTTCCTTGCAATAAAAATTTCTAAACGGAAAATTTCAGTAATTTCAATAAACTAACCAAATTAACATAATAAAAAATATTTAAGTTAATACTAACCTTAAACCTTGAAAACCATGCATCGACTTACGATTTCCATTCAGAATATTTAGAAACCTGACTCCATTAAAACAATGAATTTTCCATCGATGATTTAAAGGTCGATGTTATTGCTCTTGCAGCCTCAATGTTTGTAAACCTGAAATTGCATTCGTTAAATAAAATTAATTTTTTTAAAATTATTAAACATGTCATTGTGAAACCAAGTCAAACTTTCATGGAAAGGTCATCCTTCCACTAGGCTTTGTATTTGTGAGTAAATGGATCCCGTAGTGACCCTCCCTCAACATTACGGCACTGAACTCGATGACCTCGCATCATGAGTTGATACCTATACCTCAAGTGCTTGTTCTTGGTCGGTACCTAATGACATATGATCATCAGCATCTTTGCTAGAAGAACTAGTAGCAATCATGTCCTCACGACGTACAATAGACTTGCCCCTAGGCATTTACAAAAATTAAAGGGAAAATTAGAATAATTCAATTTAGCATAAAATTCTCATTTTCTAAGTGGTAGTATATTTAATCCTAAATTTACAAAAAATTAATCTAAATTAACAAAAATTCAAAATAATAATTAAAAATAATCCTACACGTTTAATTCAAATTGAACAACAAAATTGGAAACAATAACTAAAATTCTTCAAAATAATGAAAAAAATTATTTAAATACCAATTAAAATTCAACACAAAATTGAACAAGAATAATTACAAAAAAATGAAAAAAAAAGAAGAAAAAGGAATGAAAAAATCTTACCTTTATGGCATGCTTAGTGTCGGTTGAGAATTAAGAAAAAAAGAAAACAAAATAAATGAAAAGGGATTGTTAAAACACCCCAAGAAAAAATGAAAAATAAGGAGAAAAATAAAGAAAGACAACATACCTTAGGATGAGAAGAGAAGATGATGCTTGATTTCGACTCGGGTTGTGAACAAAAATAAGAGGATGAAAGAAGAATAATTAAGAAGATGAAGCCTCGTATGATATGCCTGTGGTCTTTATATTAGGTTTTACCGACAAACTTCGATGGAATATTAAATATTAAAAGTTTTAAAATTTTCATTGGTGATTTTGTCTGTGAAATCAAGTTTAGATTTTCAATTCGCATGAAAAATTTCAGAAACCCCTACAAATATTGCTAACGGCTTTTCATTCCATTGGTGATTCCATCAGTAAAAGAGTAAACGGTCAAAAAAGCATTAATTACCAGCACCTTGGAATTCTCATTCTCTTGGGGAACATGTACCACATTTGAAAGAGCATTAATTGTCATCGCATTGGAATTCTCATTTCATTGTTGATTTGGTTGGTAAAAAAAGCAGCTCCTTGAGAAGTGTACAGCACCTTAAGAAGTGAACAATTCTCATCTACACTTGAATATATCAATGGAAACATGTTATTGGTATATCCGTGTGTGCATAATTAACACGATGAACAATGTCAGGGAGAAGAAAATAGTTCTCATTGCCACTAGAATATATCAACGAACACATTCCATCGGTATTTTCATCGGTTTAAAACAGTGTTTGATGTCAGATTGTATCTATATTCCTTTTATATTCATTGTGCAAATACTTAAATTTACAGCTGCACGCACAACATAATAACATCAATTCACATCACAATAATAAAACACGTTGATTTTAACGCACAACATAAAGCTCAAAACATCATTCACTTAGCGTCAAAATAAAAAAAAAATATTATCGGTGATACAAAAATTTGAATTTTCTTCTATGTCATTAGACAAAGCAACTTGATATCGATCAACTAACTCATCAAGTTGAAAGACATCATCTCTCATAGTTAATCCATCATTCTCATCCTGAACAAACTCGACACGACCCATAGGTTTGGTTTTCACTATGGATAACCAATCAACTCTTAAATGATCCTTTTTAAAATAAAAGAGTGTATGTGTAATAAACTTGCTAGCATTGCTTGGCAAAAACAAAGACATTATCGACGTTGCAGAGTCTAGCCTTTAAATTAGTTTCAACCAAACCATGATGGAGATTTACTCTGATTTCTCTATTAATGGTGTCATACAAATAGCATTTAAATAAAAAAACTAAAATCTATTTGTTATGATATTTACAATTCAATTATCTTTTCTAACTTCCTATAATAGTCAACTTCTAATGCATTAAAAGTCGAACTCATAACACAAACCTTGATTCATTTATATCATATTCATAACCATTTTCCTATAAGGATTAGTATTGTCATCTACAACTCTATGCAAATTGCTAATACAAGAAGTTGACTTAACCATCCTCCCTACCATTGTATCATGAGGAACAAATGGTTATCCGTGTGTATACCAACACAGGTATTTTTCAATTAACCTTTTTTTGTAGAATATGCATTGTTACAACATCTGAATTGATAATTTTTTTTATTCTTACACCTCTTGCATGGACATCTAATACCACCTCCACTAAAATTTCTCAAATTAGATATTGTATAATTAATAAAACCCTGAATTTCATTACAATAATTCATCTTTTGCAACTCTTATGGTGAATCTTGGTACATCTATGAACGATTATTCATTATTTATATCAAACCTATTTAAATAATGATGACAACATGTATTAGTCAACTACGTTAACTAAATAAATTTTCAAAAATATTGGTTTAACTCATTCTTATTCAATCTATTTTAATAGTTCTCTTAATTCAATATCAATTATCTAACTACATAAATTCAAATTTCTACATATTTACCGAAAATTACAACTCAGCAATAAAATTGATAAAATATAAAATAAACCCGTTAAATAAGTTATTATTTATTTCATCAAAAACACCGAAGTAAAAAATTTGACTTAAGTTTCATCAATTTACAAACAAATATAATTTTACAAAATATAAAACAAATCATAACATGTACAAATCATAAATGCATATAATAAAATTGTATGAGAAAAAACTATAAAATAAATAAACACCCAAACAAAATATATATACTACAAAAATATGCAAAAAAAATAACATTTAAAAATTATGTTCAAATAAAAAAAAGGTAGATTATCTTACTTAAGATGGAGAATCCTCAATAAAATTTGAATAAGAACACGGAAGCTGACAAATTGAGTGTTATGGTAGCCGGATTTGTTGTAGAATGTTGAATTGTGTTAAGTTTGAGGGGAGGAGGGGGTGGCTGTTTTTTGCAGAAAAAAATGCATAAGAAAAAAGGAGAAATTGAGGAGGGGAGAGGAGGGGAGATCGCTAAGTCATAAATTAAATATTACCGATGGATTTACCAAAGAAATTATTTCACCAAGTATTCCATTGGGCATTCTATCGGTAAAAAGTATCACGACACCATATGATTTATCTTTTTGAGTCCCACTGTAATACCTTCTATAATTCTATCATTATATACCTACAGATTATTTACATCGATATATTTGCGGACGAACTTTACCGTCGGGTTAATTATGTCGGTAAAGTCATGGGTAAAAGTTACATGTCATCGTATTTTTGTGGTTTTTTTAATCTTTCTTTTCTCACTGTAATTCCCTTGGTGTTTACCGACAAATATCGATGGAAAAGTCTGTAGGTAAAATTCACCGCAATCTATACATAGTTTTTAGTTTGACAATTAACCATATATTATTTCAAATTTCATTTAACACTAGTGTTCTATCAGATGCTTCTAAGATTAATGGAGAAGTAATTTGATATTTACCTAGCTAAAATTAATCACATTTTCTGCATGAAAAACCATAACGATACTGAAGTGGGGCTAGCATGGGTTCCGCCTCCACTTGATCACCGGCGGCAGATGGTTTTATCCCCACCATTTGTACCACAAAATGCGTGTCAAGTATGTCATAACACACTAGCTTTTGTATTGATATTAAACATATAGAATTATTTGGTTATGTATGAATTAAAAAAATAAGTTTGTATTGAAAAGAAAAGGAAAAAAAAACCCAAAACGTCAACGTTATTGATCGAAACAAGCACTAGATATGCAATGGGCTGAACAATTAATTAGAGAAATAAAATCATGAAAGACAAGCAAAAGGAGAGAGGAAAAAGAAAAGTAAATTCATCCCATTCTGAAGAATAAGTTAAAATCTGAAATAACAAATTGTGAATTGATAGGTCACACAAGTTGAATAATGTTTGAATAATTGTGAACATAGTTCTTGTCCTAGTTGCCAACTCGATAAGGATCATAGGTCTTCCCGTTGGTAGTTCAATCCTAAATCAATGATTGAACGAATTAGTCAAAATAAATGGAGGAAAATTTTATTTGAATCACTTAATCATTTTAAGTTGTATGTAACTTTACCAACAAAAAAAAAAGTAATGCGTACATTAAAGAAATAAGATACATTATTTTCTGACTTTGCGCAGAAAATATCTTTTCATTATTTTCTTGCTTCTTTTGTGGGATTTTCTCCGAGAAATGATGCTTGGACTAATAATTCAAAGGATTGGATTTATTCGAGGTTTCATTGGATCAACTGAGTTGAAGTTAGTTCAATCCATGTGTTAATCAAGGCTTACGAGTTAAGGTCATCCGAGTTTCGGACTAAATTGAACAAGACTAATTTTGAAATCATAGTTGATTTAGCAAGGCAAGGTTAATACCGTAGGTATGTAATCGATAGAAACACCATATCTCACAGGAAAATTAATTAAAATCTTCAATCATAAAAACCACGGAAGCCATGGCATACCGCTATGAAAAAGAAAGCAGCACATTAATTTCAATAGCATACGACAAGGTCCAGGAACAGCAGCTTCATATATTAATCTGCAGTTCTTTTAGATATCTTGTCAAGAAGCTACAAAAGACAAATGCAACTATGTAGTCAAGTGTTGGATTCACTTGCCGCTTTCAAAACTTATTTCTTACTTGAGGATTGTAAATGAGCAACTAACTTGAGCTATTTTCTCATGGAATACACAAAAGGTGAAGTGATGAGCTGCAGAGAGACACAGAAACTTGAAACTCTTTTTTTTTTTTTTCCACTCGTATTTACACCAGTTGAAACATGTCATGACATATATAAATAAGGGACACGATATTTGACACTCGACTGTTAAATTAAAAAAAAAAAAAAAAAAAAAGACCGACACGCAAGAGACAGACTAAAGACAACATGATCATATGGTGGATCAAGGATTAAGATTTGCAACCCCATCGCGGAGAAGTCTTCTCTCATTTTTTTCCTTTTTTTTTTTGGATCCAGACTAGACATCTAGTACGTAGTTCTGTACACCTAGTACAGTGGGCTTATAATGGGAACGCCTGGGCCGCAGTTTAACTGTCAATGGATTTGCCATCTCACAGGACAGACCCAGTACTTCTGATAGGTCAACTTTATTTCCATCGCACGGCAGCCATTCATACTCGTGTAGTAGTGACGCAACCCAAAAGGTCACCGTAGTTAAGCCCAATGTCTTTCCCGGGCAGGTTCGCCTACCGGAACCAAACGGAGCAAGCCTTAGATCCGACCCAAGAACAGAAAACTCCAGCTCACCCTTCTTAGTCACGAATCTCTCAGGCATAAATTCAAGCGGGTCCTCCCAAGAATCTGGGTCCCTTGAAATGGCCCACATGTTAACCATTGCTGTGGTCCCTTTAGGCACGTGATACCCATCTATGGTTGTATCAGTGATGGCAAGCCTGGCCCACGAGAGAAGTGGGCCAGGTGGGTGTAGCCTCAACACTTCCTTCACTGCTGCCTGGAGATACACCATTGCCGTGATATCAGATTCAGCTACGGCCCTTGATCTTCCAACAACTTTGTCAAGCTCATCATGGACCTTTGATAAAACATCAGGATGAAGTACCATTCTAGCTAGAATCCACTCCATCAAAACTGCCACCGTATCAGTCCCTCTGAAAATCATTTCCTACGCGTAAAGAAAGTGAAACAAGGCAATATTCAGTCAGTACAATAACTTGCTACAAAACAGAAATAGCAGAATAATTGCTTGTCGTCGAAATAAATTATATGTGTGCACATCCTCTAGCACACATAACAATAGCAAGTTACATGTTTGGACCAAAAATAGTGTATTAAGATTCACGTGTGATGTACATATATACGTTTGTCTGCTTGCTTACCCAAAGGACGGCAATCATATCGGAGTCCGATAATTTATCGTGGCCTTGAAGAGACAGCAAAACATCAACGAAATCCGGGGTTTCATTTCCAGCTTGAGCTCTATGCTCAGCCAGGATTCGGCTGACAAACCGGTTTACTTTTGGCACGAGATTTGAGCATCTGAATCGGATTTTTTGAGGGTCAAATTCTGCCAGCCAAGGAAGGTGGTCGGTCCAGTTAAGTGTACCCAATAAATCGTACCCTTCATCAACTAGAGCTCTCAGTTCTTCAACTTCACTATTACATGAATCCAATTCATACTCGCGTCCAAAAACTGAGCACATCATGTTATTAAGTGAAGCTCTCTTGAGTATCCCACGAACGGTGAAACTACTCCCTTCACGGTCATTGAACATGGACACCATTTCAGAAGCAATTCGGCGTCTTTGAGACGCCGCAGTTTTGATTTGTTTGGGGCAGAAAAGGTGTGTAGAAGCTATTTTTCTCAGGTTTCGCCAGTAAACACCATAAGGAGCGAACCCAATTGCTCTATTGAACATTAGGCTATAGGCAGATTCTTTAACTGGACGATCTGCAAACACCGAACTGTTCAGTATTTCTTTAGCCACATCAGGATTGCATGTCACGATAACACGAGTATCACCAAGGCTAAACGCCATGAGCCTCCTGGCTTTGCATGCATCTGCAGCCGCTGCAATCTTGTGATGTGCTAAGGAGGTCATAAGCCTCATGCCGCCTATAAGAGGCAATCCCCTGGGACCTGGAATTGGCTTAGAAATTGTGAAGGAAGTGTTTTTGAGTTTGTATTTGCCCCAAGCAGGACCACCAGGGTATGCCCAGTAAATAAGGGTAGTGGCTATCCAAGCTAAACCCATGATCAAAAGCGACCATGCAATATTTTCTTGTGTAAAGACTCTGCATTTGGAGGCCAAAGCAAAGATCCAGAAGCTATCTATGTCTGTTCTCATGGCAGACTAGCTCAATTAGGAGTTTTGAAGATTGGGGAGAGGATAAAGAAATCAACACAGGGTTAATTGTCTGTTGCCCACACTCAGAATTTAAGGAGAGTGGCTTGTTATTTTTAGGGACTGAATGAGAATGCTTGGATGGTGTCTATATATACATACATTCATACAGACAGCGAGAGGGACAAGAATCTCGCGGTGATGGCAACGAAGATACATTTAATCGGAAGATCTACCTTTTATCTTAATATTTTTTTCTTAAAATCCTTATACCCGTCTTTCTGTATTAGACGTGGATCTTTATACCTGCTTCCATTTTAAATGTTCAAAAATTATTTCTAGACTTCAAATAATAATTTATAATTTTTAAGTAGAGTTGATTATTTAATATAAAATAAATTAAAAATATTTTTTAAATCATTAATTTTTTTCTAAAACTTATCATTTGAGAAATTATACCTGTACTAAGAAAAATTAAAATTAATATACCATACTCTATCTGCGGATATTTAACATTCGTTTACATTTTTAAGCGTGTTTATTTTTTTATTTTAAAAATATATTTTTTTAAATTAATAATATTTTAGTATTTTTATATTATTTTAATACGTTATTATCAAAATTAAATTTTAAAAAATAAAAAATATATTATTTTAAATTATTTTTAAATTAAAAAATATTTTAAAAAATATCAGCAACTACAGTATCAAATGGTTCTAATTCTGTCGGTACAAATCTTCATCTCTATTCTAGGATGCCGAAAATCCTCTGAACGGACCTGCGGTGCCATGACATCAATGGAAACAAGAGCATACAAAAAGCTTCGTCCAACGGCTAAGTGTTAGCATTTGAATTTATAGTTAGGAAAATTACGCAGCTTGAGCCGCCACGATTGCATCACCATACGGGTAACCCTCTTCCCTGAGGCGCGTGACACGCACACTCAAGTTTGGTTGGATGTTCTCCTATTTTGCTGATGTTCTGCGTCAGGAGACCTGCCGTATATGTTCGCCAATCAAAGTGCTGCTACTTTCAATAAATTATGAATTAACAACATTTTTGAAATTGCTCTACGATGTTTCTAAAAAATTTAATTTTTTTAATATATTTTTATATTATTTTGATTTACTAAAATTACAAATATTTTTAAATAAAATAAAAATATATTATTTTAATATATTTTTAAATAAAAAAATTTTAAAAATCAACACTACTATATCCTTAAATATCTTCTTCGATAACTTTTGGTATAATGTTAAAGTATTGTTGTGTTAAAATTTAAATTTTTTTTCTTAAATTATTTTATTTTATTTTATTTTATTATTTTAATAAATTAATATCAAAAATAAATTTTAAAATATAAAAAATATATATATTTTTAAATAAACTATAATTTAAAAAATAATTTCTATCACTTAATCATGTTTGGCATCGGTAATTAAAATTTAATAGAGGATTTTTAATAGAATTTATAAGAAAATATTAACTAGATATTAATATATTTTAATTAATTAAATATTTTTAAATTTATAATTAAATCAAAATATATTTTGAACCATATAAACAAGCTATTCTATTATGTAATAAAAAATATTATTTTAATTAAGCATAATAAAAAATAATAATGAATATCTATGGATTAGATATTACAATATTTATTTTTAAATCCAATCTTAAATTTTTCTATTCCGAGCTGAACATGATCATAGGTGAACCAAACCCGACCCAATTAATTTTCAAGTATTCATTAGTTTTTTTTATTAATATGAATATTAAAATCAATTTATATATATCTTAATTAATTCTATAAATCTTAATTTATTCTATAAGCCTTGAATTTAACTCTCATATCTTAACTAATTTTATAAACACTAAAATTAACAAATATATAAAATTTTCCAATGACCGGTAAAACTCAAACTCATTATCATTATCATTAGAAAGTAAAATCTGACCAATTATGCTAAATTCATGTTGGTATCCATTGGTTTTCATTGTTCATCGGGTGGGTATCTATTATTCATATCCGAACTCGAACCCAAAACCATTGCTTTATATGCTCTCCAGAGAGAAACACCACCTATAAGTCCATCATCCACCGTCGGATTGATCTGGTTTTTTTATATGTTGCGCGCCGTAATATGATCTACAAACTGACCGTTCGGATTTTGATTAACTTCTTCCGTTTGAGACTTTTTGGGATTGCAATATTTCTGGAAAAACTGTGTTCGGGGCAGACAAAGTCGCTGGCCTATTCAGCTTCTGTTCACCATTGGATCTGCTCTAATTTTAGTGGGGATGTTCACCCAAGTCTCCTCTTCACTCTGAACGGTGGAGATCGTATTTGGAACCATTTTGCACAGGTTGGAATTCTGGGTTCATTTTTTGCCGTGGCTATTTTAAATTTTTAACCGCTGGATTAGGCTGGTTTTTTTATATGTTAGACGTAACTTGATTGGCACGAACTTGACCGTCGGGATTTATTTGGTTTTTCTTTATTTGTTAGTTTTGCTTGCTTCGTAATTTGGTGGTTTGGGATAAAGAAAGAGAAAGGAAGTGTGAACCGTGAGTCTGTGTGATGGGGAAGATTAAGCACACACCACATTTTTAAAAGTAAAAAATACATGCTTTTTAATAAAAAATGCGATAGCTTTTTACCACACCTCACACCCAAACACCATGTAAGTTAGGAACTCTAATTTTTCTTCAAATATATAAATGGATATAAATGTAATTTTCTTAAATTTTAAAGTCATGTCTATTATGATTACCTGTCGGGTAAGCAATATTCATATTTTACCTGTACCTCCATCCTTTTACTTTACTTTGGGTATTAGCCGAAACAGAACAGGCAATATATATATATATCATTTTACATTTTTTTATTTATCATTATTTTTCTTCTTCTTATCTTTATTTTTTTATATAATTTTTTTAGTTTTTCCTTTCTTTTTTTCTTGATATCTTTTTTGAAAAAAATTTATTAGTTTTTATTCTTTACATTTTATATATTTATCATTCTATATATTTGTTTTATCTTTATTTTTTTATAATTTTTTCTTTTTTTTCTTTATATGCAAAATGAAATTGTGTTACACTATGATAATTGCATTATTGTTTTTTTTTACTATGTTAAAAATTATCTTGTAATCTTATATGTTGTTATTAACATATATAATTTTTAATTTATTTTATTATAGGTAAGTATTAATTTTTTTATTCACATTTATATTTTATGCCTCTATGTCAAAAAAAAAAACATGTTAATAATACTTACATGTTTTTGTATGTAAAAACAAATTATTTAATCTACTATCAGACGAATCGAATAAACATTTTAATATTTTTTTGTAAATTTATTGGCATAAATAATTCTTGATTTATTAATTAAATGCATGTGAATAATTTTTAATTTATAATTAAGATTTAAAAAAAACATGTTGAAAAAACCTATATATTTATTTATTTATCCAAAATAAAAATTTATCTTACACATGAGGAAGTAGTATCATCTAAACATGTAGGCATTCCCTGGGATGTTGGAAAATGTAAGTTTCATGATCTCCGAACCCTTAAATGAGAATTTTAACTCGAAATCTTTACAATATAGTTATAACACATATTAAATAAATAATATTAGAATTTAAGCTGGAAACATCACATTAAGTATAAAGTTAAATGGTGTGGTATTTTTACTATACACGAATTTATTGTTTACTCTTTTATATTTTACTGAGGATTATAGTAATATTATTATTTTTGAAAATTTTCAATTTAATTTTTAAATGTTTTTAGCACAATTTAGCTAATTTAATTCGAGCTTAATTGTATTTTTTTTTATTTAGATTGAATTGAAAGACACGGGACTAAAGTGTAAAAGACAGGTAACATAGAATGTACAAATTTATTTGTGAAGTACTACTATTATGTATGTTAGATAACGTGTCATTTGATAAGGCAGACTAAGTGTCATTTTTTTTCATTGAGCTAGGGCAAATTATCTTTAAAAAAAAAAGGACTGCAAGACTGGGCCCGACTTTCCAGACCCGCGCATGGGCTTGTTAGTCGTGGGCTTGGCATTAGGCCTGACCTCATTCTTTTCTTCTTTTTTTTTATAGTTTTATTTTTTTTAATTTTGAACTTTTTTAATATTTTTCTAAAATAATTTTTATGTTTGTATTTTACTTCAATATTTTTTTTTTTGCTTATTTATCTGTTTTTACATAGGTATTAATTTTTAGTTATATTAGATTTGTTAAATTTTTGAAAAGATTAGTATGATTCATTTGTAATTTAAATATATTTTATATATATATTAAATTTATTTTTAGAAATAAAAAATATTTATTTTTATGATATTTTTAATATATGCAGCAAATGTTTTTACTTTTTATTTTATCCAATAAATCTTATGTATGTGTCGATTTCTATTTGAAATTGAATTTAATAAACAAATTCATTAAACATAATCAGTTAAATTACCCACATTACAATATTAAATATCTTCATCTATATTTGTTTATCAATTTTTTCTATTTTTTCTAAAAAAAAATAACAAACTAAAAATGATTTTGTTGGGGTGTTTTTTTTATCTTTTTTATTATTATTGAAATTGACTCTTTTTTTTGCCTATTTTTTTTCCTCATATTCTAAAAAAATAGTTTCAAAGAAAAGTTTTGTTATTAAACTTTATAAAGTCCATTAACATATTCATAGTTTTGACTGATTGACCTGATTCGCATGTTTGATGAATTTAACTTTTTTTTCTTTTTAACATCTCAATATTAAATAAAAAATTACAATCCTACTGGAGTTTGATGTTTAATTTTATAATCGTCTATTTATATATGTTATTATATAGTTAAATAAAAAATAGTTTTGGAAACAAACGTTAATCTCGCTAGAGTCTATAATTCCGTTCATAGATTTGACGTATTAGCCCGAGTTATCCAGTTCATAGGTTTGATGAGTTCACCCACTAGATGGATATACTTTTTTGATTTATCTCTTTTAATTGTTCTTGATAGTTATTTCTTGATTTTATTCTTCAATATTGACTTTATAGGAAAATAAACTGCTTGACCATATATTTTATCATATAATGATAAAAATAGTTTATAAAAAATTAATAATACCTTTTCAGTTTGGTCATTTTTCTTTTCATTTCATATTTGTTTTCTTTTTCTTTTTGTCAAGTTCTTATGGTTTTTAATTTTATCATGCAAATCAAGTTTATGGTTTTTGTTATTTTAATTATAATAATAATGGTAATTATATTAGTTGTAATATTAATAACAACAATAATGATGATGATGATGATAATTATACTAATAATATTACTAATAATAGTACTAATAGTGATAATAATGTTAATAATATTGGTAATAATAATAGTTTATTATAATAGTTATAATGATGGTGTTAGTGATAATTGTGATAATAATAGTAATGATTGTGATGATAATAATGATAATAATCAAAATAATATTAACAACAACAACAATAATAGTAATAGTTATGATGAAATCAATAATAATAGTGATAATACTTGTAGTAATGATAATGTTTTTTTTTTTCATGACAATAATAATTGTGATAAAATTTTTAATAATAGTAATGATTGTGATAGTAGTGATAATACTACTGTTAATAGTAATGCTAGTTGTAGTCGTAATGGTGATAGTAATAACAATAACTAGATAATAATAATAATAATAATAATGATAATAATAATAATGGTGATAATAATAATTTATTAAGAGGTATTACTATGACTACGACTACTACTACTACTAATAATAATATGACTTATGAGTTTGTTAAGGTAACTTAAATTGTCCCGATTTATTGGGCCTGGTGAGCTGTTTTTCTTCTTCTAATTGAACATGACTTTTTTTCTCATCAATTCCATTCGTATACAGTAAAAAATAGTTTCAGAAAAAAAACAATATTAGTAAACTTTATAAAATCCATGAATGTGTTGATCAGGTTTGGCTAGTTGATATGATTCATAAATTTGACAAGTTTAATGTTTTTTTTATAATCTTAGTTTTTATTTCAATTTAGCAATCATCTATTTTTATTTTTATCATGTAGTTAAAGATAGTTTGAAAAACAAAATAAATTATAATCCAGCTAGAGTCCATAACTTAATTCACAGGTTTGATGAGTTTACCCACTGGACGAATATGATTTTTTTGTTTTTGGTCCCTTTATTTTTAAATTTTTTCCTTCAATATTAGATTGGATGGGAAATAAACTGTATGATTTATTTTTTATTGTTTTCTATAGGATTATCATTGTCTCAAATAAATGTTTATTTTTAGGTTGATACTCAATTTTGTAAGCATATATTTTTATTATATAATTAAAAAAATAGTTTATAAAAAAATTATTAAACTTAATATAGTCCATAACACATTTCGTTGGGGATTAAGACCAATCCAATCTTTTATTGTCTCAATATTTTTTTTAAAAAAAGTTGTCATCTTGAAGTTTTGTTAAAATTTAGATCGTGTTTTTACCAATCATCAAGATTATATTTAAACCAATTAAATTATTTATTTTAATTTGAGCTAAATTTTACATAATTTAGATAAAAATTCAAGATAGATAAAGAATTAGTCATGAGGTCTCAAGATTTATCCATAAAACCAGCTTTAACAACACAGAAAAAAAAAACTCTTCGGAAGTTTTTTTTATTTATTATTATTATTAAAAAAAGGGCTTTGTAAAACAGCTGTGAGGTGAGCTGCATCGGTTGGTTCCTAAAGCGTGTGGTTAAGGTAGCTAAGCTGCGCGTAGTCAATGGAACATCACATCAGGACAGTTTCACATGACAGTAAATTTCAGGTTTGAGGGAGTAACACGTGGGAGTCGTATGGCTTTATGTTGTCGGATCCCATGTAGAGGGTGCACATGAGAGCCATTCACTTATTCTCTCACACGGCATGTTTGAGAAAGCAGAGTATGGCAAGGGTCTTTAATAACACTCCATCGCTATTGAACGGCCACGATTACGTCGTGATGGTGACAACTCGACTTACCCGCATACCAAAGCTTCTGTTGTCTTGTAATTAATACGGATCGTTTCACGTGGCGTTTCCTCATGGTTATATTTTTGTTGACGGTACATAGAATCATGGACGCCTTTTTTATATGTATTTCCTATTATACCCTTCCGATTTTTTTTATTTATATTGTAGCGGAGACATAAATAACAAATTATTTTTCATTCCGTCCCACGGGCAATTATAAAATTTTTATGATGGACAATAAGTAAGTATTAGTAGTTATTTATTAGGTTTATTTTAAAGAAGATACAAAGAGAAAATTAATTTTATAATTCATTAAAAAATATATTTTCATTCCAGTTTTTTCTTTAAAGTAAGTTATAAAATAATTAATAAAATTTTATTTGAGCATCATAAAATCGGGGCATAAAAAAACTGACATGATCTATTTGATTGATTTAATTGTTTAATGGTTATAATAAAATTAAATTAAATTATAAAATTAAATTTTATATTATAATTCTAAAAACCTATATAAGAATTTATTTTATCTATCAACTAATTTATATAGATAAGATTTATTAATTTAATGAAATTAATTTAGATTCTATTTTTTATTTAACAGGAATTCCATCTTATGATAGTATGATTTGAGGATCAAAATTTATTGAATATATATATATATATGAGAGAGAGAGAGAGAGAGAGAGAGAGAGAGAGAGAGAGAGAGATATTCATCCACTCAATTTGATTGAATGAACAAAGATGGATGATTATAAATATTTAAAATCATGTGAAACATGACACAAACGCGTTCTGATCTCCAAGTGTAAAGGGTATAAAGGGATATGTCTTGACAGACAGCACACATGGTAGGATGTACAATGTCTCAGGCCTGGGTGGAAAGTAAGTTATTTAAGCGGGGCCAAACTGCCAAGTGCGGGACCCACTTTTGTTCGTTGTTAAGTGATTCAACGGCTTGTATTTCGATCTTGTACGATGAGCAATCCCTGACCGCTCATCTTGTTGCTCCGCCGTGCAACCTCCCTAGTCGCCCTGGTTTAAAATGGAAAGACGAAGACCATATTTAAATTTAGTCGAGGAAGATATCATTGTCCCCCCCGTGCTTCACGCTCCGAGTAGTGTAAGTGTCTAGTTGGTATTGCGGTAATTGTTCTGGTTGTGGTTTTAAAAAAATTATTTTATAAAAAGTATTTTTAGTTGAGGTTGATTTAAAAAAATAGATATGTGGTTAAAACTGTGGTTAAAATTGAGGTTGAAGAAAAAATAGTTTAATATATTTGGTTAAGAATGTTTTTGAAATTGAGGTTATAAAATAATTTAAAAATATATATATTAATATTGATGGTTTTTAATTTAAATACTGTCGATTTAACTACTGCTATTATGTCATGAAATAAATAATACTTTATATAAAATATTTTTTATTGTTTCATTAAACTATTTATAATTTCATCACGTACAAAATTCATCGGACAAGAACTACAGTTTCCATTATTTTTTTAAGCGTGCAACAAAATCAGGTAAAATATCATCAGAAACAAAATTGAAATTACGATCAAATTCTGCAAATATCACGTCTTTATGTGATCTCCTTTTAATTTATGTAGTATTATTAAATAATATTAAACACCAATTTTTTTAATAAAATACAATTAAATATTAAATATTTTTACTTTTTTCTTTTGTAGAGAGTGAGTGGAGAGTGAATTAATTCACTCTCCACACAGACAAGGAGAGCACCTAAAAGACTAAGGGAAGAGCAAAGGGAAAATAGAAGAGAGGAAAGTGGTTTCAGTAGGCCAGCCCTCCATCACCGTCATCATCATCTTCAAGTGTAGCAACAATTATGAAGGCTAGGGGAAGAACAAAAGGAAAACTGTTAAGAACAACCCTCGTGGTTGAACATAAGAAAAATGGTTTCAGCAGGCCAGCCCATCTGTCTCTCTCGACGCCTCTAGCAACACCATGCCCAGGTAAGAACGGTTCTCATGGATTTCTCATCTGGACAAAATCCATCCATACCCGAAGCACTGGTCAGGGAAGGAAGATGGGAACAACTTTATACTGTGTTTATAAACACAATTGCATGAACAGGAAACGAAAAGCATATAATTTCTGCTTCAGTAAAATTGAGTTTTGAACGCAAATAAAGGTGGGGTCTATGCATGAAAACTGCGGCTTATTTTGTAACCAAACGATATGTTGGTACTGTTAAATGAAAACGCTGCCGCAAACTCTTAGCCAAACGGGCTCTAAATTTCTTTAATATAAAATAAAAATTTAGATAATATTAATATTTTTTAAGTAGAAAAAAATTTAAACGGATGGGATTGTTCGATATAATCCAGTTAATTTAACAAATTTAAAAATAATTTAAAAAATTATTAAAAATATAATTTGATTAAAAACAATTCAAAAGGATATGTTTTAAAAAAATATTGATATAAAAATATATTAGAATAACCTAGATCTTGGAACCGGGATAACCTTATATAAAAAAAAATGTGTTACTAACATGTTTTCTAGTAGAAAAAAAAAATTAAATGTGTGGGGTTAGGTTGACTCGATGTAATCTAGTCGACTTGACAAGTCCAAAGATAATCCAAAAATTGTTAAAAACATAATTTGACTAAAAACAATTCAAGATGACATTTTTTTAAAATAAAAAATTGAGACGAAAACATACTGGAATAGTCAAGATCTTGAAACCAGGATAACCTCATAGAAAAACAATTTAGGTGTTACTAACATGTTTTTTAGTAAAAAAAAATGAAATAAACCTTGTGGGCTTGTTTGGGAGTGTGATTACGGTTGCTTTTTAAAGTGCTTTTCATGCTGAAATGCATCAAATCAAAATGATGTTTTTTTTAAATTATTTTTGAAATCGGCGCATCAAAAAGATCCAAAATATACAAAAAAAATTAATTTTTAGCAAAAAAATTTTAAATTTTTTTGAAAACGCGGGTTGGCCTACGTTTCCAAACGCTGCCTCAGTTAACTTGACAAGTCCAAAGAGAACCAGAAAAATAATTAAAAACATAGTTTGACTAAAAATAATTCAAGACGACATGTTTTTAAAAAAATATTGGGACGAAAAAAATATTGGAACAACTCGGATAATGTGACCAGGATAACCCCATAAAAAAATAGGTGTTACTAACATGTTTTCTAGTAGAAAAAACTTTAAATCGTGTGGGGTTGACCCAATATAATCTGATCAACTTGATAGGTCTAAAGATAACTCAAAAAATCATTAAAAATATAGTTTGACTAAAAACAATGCAAGATTAAATGTTTTTAAAAAATATTGAGACGAAAACATATTGGAACGACCCGAGTCAAACTGGGTTAACCTGCCAAATCCACAACTTGGATGATGAGATTGAAATAACCTCATAGAAAGCAAATCAAAACCAATGTTGAAGGATAAAACTGAAAAAAAAAAAACATCAATTAAAAAAGATAAATAAAAAAATCATAATCAATCCTAGTCAACCAACTAAACTCGAGACCGAATCAATAAAACTACGATAACTTTATAGAAAAAAATATGAAGCCTAATTTTAAAACAACTAAATGTTGAATAATAAAATTAAAAAAAAATATTAAACTAAAAAAAATAACAAAAAAAACCTGAGTTAACTCGAGATAAATAGTTTCAATATTGAATTATGAAATTAAAAAAGACAAAAAGATGACTTGATTTAATCCATGTTAACTCGTTAAACCCGTGACTCGGATAATGAGACTGAGATAACTTTATAAAAAGAAAAATTAAAAAATAAATAAATTAAAAAGCCTAATTTTAAAGCATTCAAATATTAAAGTATAAAATTGAAAAAGATAAATTAAAAAATTAACCTGAGTTAACCCGCTATACTTGTGATCTAGATCATGAGATCGAGATAACATCATAGAAAGTAAACAAAAAAACTACATGTGTTGACTCATGTTAACCTACAACTAAGGTAATAAGACAGTGATAACCCCATAAAAAGCAAATCAAAACAAATTATCAAGTTTAATATTCAATAAACTCATTGTTGAAGGTTAAAATTAAAAAAAAAAATCAATCAAAAGTAGGACACAATAAAACTACTTCAGTTTATATGAATTAACCCGCAAAACACATGACCAAAGTCATAAGATCAGGATAACCTCATAGGAAAAAAACCAAAATAAATCATGAAACCTAATTCATAATCAGGAAGCAAACCAAAATAAATCATGAAGCCTAATTCATAATCAACTCAACATTGCCAGATGAAATTGAAAAATTATCAATAAAAAAGACAAAAAATACTTGAGTCAACTGAGTTAACCCGCTAAACCCGTGACCAAAGTCATGAAATTGAGATAATCTCATTGAAAGCAAATCAAAATAAATTATAAATCCCAATTCTCAATAAACTTAATACTGAAATATGAAATTGAAAAAAAAATATCAATTAAAAAAACAAAAAAAACTTGAGTTAACTAAGTAAATCTGTCAAACCTGTGGCATGGTTTTGAGACTGAACTAATTATATATAAAGTAAATCATAATAAATCATTAAGTTTGATCTCCAATAAATTAAATGTTGAGTATAAAATTAGAGAAAGAAATATAGATTTAAAATTAAAAAAAACACAATTGAAATAAATAGTGTTTATACTATAATAAAAAAAGGATAAAAAAAAAACTCGAGTTAATCAAGTTAACCCATCACATGAGTTATGAGACCAATCAATTTGTAAAGCAAATCACAATAAGTTATGAATCTCAATTTCCAATAAACTAAATGTAAAAATATAAAATAAAATAAAATAAAATAATAAATTTTTTTAAAAAAAGAAAAGAAAACACACTAATGAAATGAAATAGTATATCCTCACCACCTCTATTATTGTATACTATAATTGTTTGTTTATGATGGTTTCGTTCCCTCTTGCTATCTTTCTTCAATTCGAATATGTGCTCGAGTCAATGATGTCTTTTTCATATATCTTGGTATGAAGATATATATCGTGGCTTTTAAACAATTAATGTTTTGCAAAGAAATTACATGGCCATAAGATGTTGAGGCTGTTAAACAATTGATAGACCCTGCTGCATGTGTTTCTTGTTAAAAGAAACTGGAGATTAAGTCATCCTTCCAAGACCATAAATTGAGACTTTTGAGCTCAAATAATTATTTTAAAATTCATCATCATCATCATTCGAAGGTTGATCCAGTTTCAAGTCATCCCTTTGAAACACTTGATATATTAACAATTGTGAGATGACTTCCTCAAGGGGAAGAATTACGTGAATAAGCATTTTCTTCACCGAAAAAAAAAAAGGATTAGGCAATGTCTTTCCATAAGACTAAACGAGGAGCTAGTTCCACGACACGACAAGATGCAGACAGGATTCTAACCAACTCAAATCGACCCACTTGCTCGTCGAAAAAGACCAGCACCTTTATGGAAGTTGCACAAAGAATAAAAATCTTAACAAAATAAGAATCAATTCTTGCTATCATTTTAATGCTCTGACCCAAACTACCTATGTATGAATTGATCATCTTCCCACCAAGATCACGCATATATACACACACACACACACACACACACACTCTAAATACTTATTCACGTACGTATACATGCTTAACTCCATGAAGTTAATCTAAGGTTTCCATTACTTAAAACAGCAAAACTCCTTGAGGCTTAGATATTTGGAAAATCTAGACGACGTAAAGAATACTCAAAGCACGAATAAGGGTAGCACTTTATAAAATAGAAATATTACAAGACTAAAAAACCTACGGCCTGGCGACCACAAGGGCATTTGAATAATATAAACTGAAGACCATCAGCATGATCTAATATACCTATTATTGTTTGCTGCCTCATGGAGAAGGCCAGGGAGCTTTCAGGGAAGTTTCACATGGGGTCATTCATTTGCTATCCACACCAACAACAAGCATATTAATTATATGTTTGATCAGCAAATGAATTATGACCCGAATCTTTCATAGATGTTCTGGTCTGATACGGGTATATATTGAAGAAATGTTGTACAGGAAGAGACAAATTGCCAAGGACGCTTAGAGAAATATCCCCGCGCATCATACACGTCAATTGAAGATATAATTATGTATAGACTCAGTAATATTCGTAGTGATCGAGGAATATTCAAAGGAGAGATGATGATGTCTCAAGAAATCTGAGTGGTTTAGAAATAGAATTTGTATGTTGGATAATTAATTGGTTTTCATAATATTATTTATTTTTTCTGATTAAGGTGGTTAATAACTTATACTTGTTGTTTAGTGGGCCAAGATAGCTTATAACTAGTAACTGTAAAAATTCTTTTTGATGAAGGTGAAGACTATTCAATGTTTGAATAAATATCATTTTAGAGAGATAAAATATAATAATATTCTACAGAGAGATGCTCTGAAAATATATATGCAGTAGAGAATAAATATTATGAACATTTATTCTCAATGTCTCATGGTGTATATATAGCTCATGAGTCTTGTTCCTTTGTAAAAAAGATGGTCTGGAGTGTAATTTTACCGTTGCGATATTTTGAGTTGTATTTTACTCAAAATAATACATATTGGATCAATACAAAATACTAGAGGATTCTTATAAGGTTTTGTGAAAATTACATGATAAGTATTGAGCTCGAGCAAGGTGCTCGAGCCCATTAGAGATGAAAGTGGGTCCGAGCGCGCTGCCTAGACCCAAATATATTAGGATATATAAAGTGTGACAACTTGAGCCCATGAGAGGTGAAAGTGGGTTTGAGCGTGCTGCCTGAACCTAAACACATTGGGTTCAGGTGTTACAGCCCAAGCCCATGAGGGGTGAAAGTGGGTTCGAGTCCGAGCACGTTGCCTAGACCCAAACGAGCTGGGCTCAGGGGTATTAAAGGTAAGAATTAGATCTAGGCGCATTGTCTAGACCCAAGCATGTTAGGCTCGGGGCGCGGTCTCAAGCCCGTGGGGGTGCAGGGCGTGTGCCTTGCATGAGCTTGGGCTTCTTGCCTGAGCCCATGCTTTAGAGGGTTGGGGTCAGGCTACTCATCCAAGCTCGCTCTCCTTGGCCCCCATTGTACTTGGGGCTCGGGATACCAAACCTGAGTCCAAGAAGTGTTCTTGTTCGGTCTATTTTAATGAAATTTTTTGGGTTTATTTTATCTGGATTCATTAAGAGCTAACCAATTCCAAGCATGACAAACAATGTCTTATTCTTGGTCCCATTTATAAATCCCATTTTGACATACATAAAGAAATGTAGTCATAGAGGGAAATTTCCTTTCCTGCTAAGGGATGGGAGAATAGTGTATGACCAACAATGTCTTTTAATTCATTTTAAGTTTCTGATTAGCAGTTTAATCATTTCAGCTGAATGGTTTTTTTACACATTGTTTACTATTACGTAAAGCTTTGAGCCATGGGCAGTACAAATTCTAATTGATTCTAGTCCTTGCATGCTATTGGACTCACGTTGGAATATCGATTTGACTTGAAACAGGATGCACAATTACTAGCTAAATTACCTAATTTTAAACTTGGACCATGTAGTCAAAGAATCAAACTCTTTATTTTCAACCAGGTATAGAAAATTTCCTTCATTCAAAAAGAAAAAGCCACGCATGAGATTATGTCTGGATTTAAACTTTGACGTGAGTTTAATTTAAAGTCATTGCTTCTGCATGCGCCGGTATAAAAGAGATAGAGCGAGAGAAAGAGCGCCACTACTTTATTCTGTTAGAACGAGTGACGCCTAAAGGAAAAGTTATTAAAATAAGGTTAAAATCCCTATCCTAGATGCAGCCCTGAACGACATATTTTGGAATAGAACTGGTCACTCCAACATGGTTGTTCCGGGATAAACAATCTAGTAGTGGGATAGTTATGGCCAAATCCACTAAGCTAAAAAAGCTCAAGAAGATGATTGGATTCGATGCCATCTTAGTCGGAAATTCCTTGACTAGCTAGCTAGCTAGCATAGGCTGGGTGGGGTGGTCTAGCTAAAAGATTCTTGACTTTTTCTATTTTGTTTTTAAAAAATTTGAATCTTTGAATGAAACACGAAGAATAACTTTTTCTTCACCTTTGAATCCGTGGTCCTTTCATAGCAGATAGCTCTTTTCCAGCTGGGCTCTTTAGGCATGCACAAAATCGATGATGATCACACAGTTCCGTTGTCACTTCTTCTTGCTTTTGACTGATAAAAGTTTAACGGGAGCCATGGAGTAGTAAATTTGGGTCCTACATGGAGATTTGCTCGTTTTGCAATATCGTTGAAAATCATATACTCCCTGAAT
>Ga0325410_1001211_pt1 | contig 28438 bp, 21 predicted proteins | sample PopdelMetagenome_16_FD_206182 | JGI IMG/M metagenome (GOLD analysis project Ga0325410, IMG submission 206182) | Populus deltoides microbial communities from Bellville, Georgia, United States - Xylem-PdIQD-R3 | ecosystem: Host-associated > Plants > Phyllosphere > Stem > Wood/Secondary xylem...
GGGCTTTACACTTTATAGTTGTGCACAAGAGGGTCCAGTTACATGAAGAAAAAAATAACAGGAAGACATGATATATCATAAGAATATATGGCTGGTAGGAGCTAAGCTGGGGGCAGAACGGAGCTTATAGCATGCTGTCAGACCTTGCAGGCAACCTCCTAAAGAAGTTGACGGGGACGGAAGGGAGCTTGTGGCGGAACCTTGGATGTCTCAACACATAAAGGCCAATGAGAAGGGCTAGAACCTGGAAAGGAGTGACATAGAGAACTATGGCAGCAATTAAACAGAATGTCACAAACAAAGTGGTAGCCCTCGGGTCTCTCCAACTTATCAGAGACTGAAATCTTTCCCCTTGAGTTGCAAGGTCACCGACCACGGTCTGAACCCTCCCTGCGATACTTCTTAGACGATCGTATCGCATTCTGACGATATCTGATGGTCTGGAAGTAGGGAATGAATCGAATTCTTCATCAAGTTCATCAGGATGAGCAGCATCAGCATGAGAGAGTCGGGTGTCCATGTGAGGAGGGTGTCTTGGTCTCCATCGATAGTTCCAGAGTCCGATCAGGAAAAGGTAGAGGAAAATTGTGGGAAGTATTAGCTCTGGATAAAGGACCAAGATTATGAAGAGGATGTGAATTAAAATGGTGGTAAGAGAGTTCTTCCAGTTGCAGATTTGATCAAACCATTTTCCAACAGCAATCAAGCCACTTAGAACAGCCATAATTCTGAAAAAGTTGGCCTTGCTCCTCCTCATGCTCCACATATGTGAATCTACATCTAGCATATATTCCACAACCTCTTTCCTCAAAGGTGGCTCGGACCTGCTCAGCCTCACGGAGACAATGTGCATAGCTTGGTGCCTCAAGCTATCAAGCTGCATTACTGACAATGGATGGACGTAGTGCATTTTTGGTAACAATGGATGTGAATACATGTGCAACATATTAACCAGAGATGAGCATGTGAACCTCACAGCTAACTGAACTTCACCTGTTTTCCTCACCCCAGAAGACTGTATGGCCAGAAGAGGATAGGAGTGTGTATAAACTCTATCAGTTTCGAGTGTGGATAGACGAATTCTGACTTTCCCAATTCTGGAGTCTTTCCCCCCTCCACCACCATGTATGTGACCATTATCAAAAACCCCAATTGTAATGACAGTACACGGGTCGAAAACCTCCCATGTGTACTGCTCATTCCACCTTGGATTAAAGCTGTCGACAATTGTCCTTGTCCGGATCCATTTCTGCCCATATTTAGCTACACAGTAGGCATCTGTCGTACCTCGGTCATCCTTTTTCTTCATTGGCATCAGCCCCACAGCACTTATAACCCCAAGTTCCAAAATCCCAATGCTAGACCTCCATAACTGCTTTGCTGTTGGCCTAAGGTCACTGCTGTAGTGAGTTGATTCATCCAAAACATGATACCCTCCATCTAAACAGATCCTCAAATGAATCCTGCTGGCAAACTTGGTTTCTTTCTTTTGTTCTCCATCTACAACCACATGCTTCTCAAGATTAAACCACCGAGTGTTAACTGGCTTGTGGTCTAGCCTCCTCTGCACAAGTTGCAAAGGGATCACGCACTTCCCCAGAACTTCATCTTTATTTGGTCCCAATCTATCTTCGGCAGTCAAAATCAAAGGCTCCTCGAAAGGTTCAGCAACTACAAATATCAAGTCCTCATTCCACATTGGATTGACAGTCTTAGTTTGAGATGTCCTAGTTCTCAATGCTTGATTTCCAAGGGTGCCCCTCACAAATACTTCTGGGAACCGACTTTTGTCACCAGGCACCAAGTCCTGAGCTTCAATCACATTGACCCTAACATACCAAAGCTTGGGTGAAATATATACCTTGGATCGGATTTTGTTAACACCATCAGGACCAACGCTGGCTGCATCTGAATGCCAAGCGTCGGGGAATGCCTCATCTGCTTGAGTTCCCATCCAAACAGCCAGCATCAGCTCCCCAGCCTTAATCTTATCTCCCTTCCTATCTTCCAGTCTATACCACTGTGGTGCCAAAGGACTATCCGGCGGAACACGTTTTGGCACATCATTGAGATCAAACATCATCCTACCAATCAAATCATCTAAGACAACATCCTTATCCTTCACAAACACCTCCAAAACTGAAGCTTGAATTCTATCTTTTGAGAAAGCAAAAACCTGATTCCATTCTGGGTTGCTTTTCTTCTCAAAATGTTTCGTAACACCCTTGTAATTTCCAAGCTTTACTTCAACATAGGGATCACAACTACCAGTAATATCTTTGGGAGGCAAATCTTTAGCTTTCACTACACGAACATAAAGATATTGCATTTGCTCAACAAGGTCATAGGTGCAGGAAAGCTTATCTCCTGTGACAGATCCCGCACCAATGTTTGGTGAGGTCTCCTTTAGAGCAAAGTCGACTGATTGTGGTGGCTTCTGCATTTTTTTTAGTTTACACTGACAAAACCAGAGTTATGCAAGGAGCACTCAACAATCACACAGGAAGACAAGGAGGCTTTCAAACTAAGGATATTGAAACAGGATAAAGATTCAACAGAAGTGAATGGAAATTCAGGAAACGAAAATGATTCGAATGGTAAGAAACCAACTTTGTTCTAGTGATTTCAAGGCTATTTGGACAAATTTGAGTCACTAAAGTTGATGGTGGAATACAAGAAATCTAAGGGTTATTTTGACCACAATTACGAGTCACCACTTCTCTCAGTCATGGACTTTATTGAATTCTTCCTCTAAAAGGGTAAAGATGAAGGCAGGGAAACAAAAGAATAAAGAGCCTTATAATTCCTCATCCATGACACAGTTATAGAGCAACACCAGGCACTTCAATTGGAAGCTCTAGACCAGAAACCACGAATATCTGCAAAAGCAGCAAGAAAACCACCGGGTCAACATTTACACTCATAGAACAACTTCAACTGCTGAGAAAATGAAAGAAAATCAAAGAAAATGGCATTGCAATACCACATGGGGTGTCATGATATGGGAAATGAAATTAAAATACTCTTTCATTCAGCCTCAAAGTAAACATTTTACTCGATTAAGACCCCTTGATGCATACTTCAAGCTTCAAAAGGCCCAAAACGAAAGTTCCTTTCACATTTTCACAACAATCAAACAGTATAAATCACACATTAATCACCGTGGCCTTGTTAGACTCTCAGTAATAAAGAAAGTGGAGTTGGTAATATTAACACAACAGATCTACTTCAATAGTTGGGCAACCTAAGTAACCATATACAACAAGCAACCTTAAGCAAACAAGCACTACAAAACACCAACTTTTCCCATAGCTACAAGAAAAACATGTAAGCATCATATGCACCCACCATTCCCATTACTTAAAAGAGTGAACAAAAACAGCTTAGGGTCTCAACAACTACTCCAACCAACTTCAAATTACACTACCCTTTGAGTGTCCACATTGCATTATCAAGAAAACAAGAAAGTAGAAAAATGCAGTACCTTAGTGGTCAGCCACTAGCTACTGTTGAAGCCAAGAACCCTTCTTAAGAGAACAATAATGGAGCTAAGAGGGGTTGAAGAGGGAGCGAGCTAATGTAGAAATATTGAGCATGTGGGGTGATATCTATCAAAGACTGAATCTACTGAGAAAAAGAAAGAGAAAGGATGGAACCTACTCACTACCAACTTTCTTTAAACCTTTTTTACTATAGTTTTTATCCTTCATTCATATTTTATTACTCAAGAAAAAGATTCATACTTATTACATCATTTATTGCTAAGAGCAATTGTGTGCATAGTTACAAAAATTCGCACATGAACTAGGAAATCTTAATAGAGCACAGGCGAAGAGGATGGTCGGTATAGGCACATGAAGGGACTACTTGGGGTTGGAATTGTTGTTTATTTCTTGGACTTGGGAGATGAGAAAAACTCTTCTTTTCATTTTCTTGGTTTTCTCATTAGATTTACTGCTTCAATGTAGGCATTCTGTGTTTTTTAAGATCGTAATAATTTGTTACCTGTGTACAGTAATGTGATTAGTATTGATTTTTCAAAGTATTTTTTTATTTATATTAATTTTTAATTTTTTTCTATAATTTTAACTTTCTAGTATCAAAATCATTTAAAATCACATAAAACAATCATTATTTTAATGTTTTTCATATTAAAAACACTTAAAAATTAGTTTTCAAGAATAAAACTACTTATAAAATAAGGTTTGGTCGAGTAGATTAAATTGTACGGGGGGAATATAATTGAGATTTGATGTGGGATTTGATAAAAATAGCATCCATATATGATATGATGTATAAAAAACAATTTAATATTTTTTTCAAATAAAATATACTTTTAAAACATATAAAAAACAAAAATCACAACGCTTTCAATCGCCCTCCAAATCTATCCTTGATGGGCAGGCATTGGTGCAAGTTGCATATCATTTTGCGGCAAAACATGTAATTAAGTCTTTGGCGTGTAATTCGGTGAAATTAATTAGAGTTTTTTAATAGTTTTGATATTTTAAAATTAATTAAATATGTTTTGATAAAAGTCTGCTTTCATTTACTTGAAAAGAGACGGGTAAAAAAACCCGACCTATTCGGGTATGGAGGTGGAGATGATATCATTTGATTTGATGTGTGTGTTATTTATTATCTAAAATGATAAATATAATTTTTTTTTTTATTTGTGTACTTTATTTAATGAAAATAGATCATAAAAAAAATCCTATGAAAATCGGTGTCTCATAATCTTTTGGCACCTGGAAGGATGAGTGCGGTCAGTTGCAGGATTTCCGACCTTTACCGGGTGTCTGCAGTGTCGTTTCTTCTCAGCCAAAAACACGCGCGAAACGGATACCTGGAATATTCTACCCAAACACCTTGCGTGCTTTTTGTGATTGTACATTTATATATATATATAATTATAATAATAATTTCATTAATAGAGCCCATAAGAAAAATAGTAATTGTGTATGAAATCATAATATTTAAATCATTTTCATTCTAGTAATATTTGGTTAATATTTCGGATGAAAAGGATATATTTTATTGCTTTTATATTTTGAAATGATAAAAATTTATTTTAAAATTATTTTGTAAATATTTTTATTATTATATCTCCGTCTCTGTACCCCTAATAAAATACATTTTATCTTTTTTGTATTTTTTTTTTGATAGTCTAGGATGCTAGATGTTGCTCATTGAAAAAAAAAAGTTTTAGTATGTGAGGTAAAATTTATAATATTAGAATAATTTATAAGCTCTAACTAAGGCTAAGGTTTATGGTGTAATCAAGTGTATGAAATTCACCATGGTTATTATTTCATGAGTTTTTGTTTTTTAATTTCAGCATTTAAGATATAATTACATTAATTTTAAATAATAAAACTAAATCTAAAACAACATGATTTTTTTTAAAAATCAAATCAAGTTTTAACTGGATTAACTAGAATTACAAGTAAATTTATTAGATCTACCAGGTTTAATCAGATTAGCTCTCATATCTAATCTAATTAGAACTAAGTCTTCGACACATCGGGGGACAAGCCAAGATTATTAACATTGTTGAAAAACTTTTTCCTAAACAGTGAAAGTTATTTTAACCTAAGCTTTATGTATCTATTTCCTTACAAAATATGAAAAAAGGTTAGTCCATAAGCAATATAATTAGTTGAGACGTACATGATTAGATTTTCTAGCCAAGAAGGGTACCCTCAGATTACATGGAGGACAGCATTTATGATGCAAGAGCTGGAAGCAGAAGAGGGAATCGATTTTGTGTTGTCACCTTGTAGATTGTCCACACCCAAAATTACCATTTCTATGATAGGCTAGCTTCATGGGGCCAGAATTGAATTCTTGACAGTAACCTGTAACCTATTATTGTACCCAATGTCATCAATGTTTTGTGCATGATTTTGATAAGAATATGGGAAATGGTATGTCCAATCTTTTTCATTCACAGTTGAGAAAATAATGAGAAAGAAATGGAGTTAGGTGAAGTTGGTTTTGAAAAGGGAGCTGAGCTGCTGCATGCCTTCCTATCTCTGTATTATGTGCGCATTCAACCCAATATCGTCTCTAGTTTGTTGCCGTCATGTTAGGTTTTGCTCCTCACCTGTACTGGAAAAGGCAGGAACTCTGATGTTGAAGATTACAATTTCACAAAACTTGTAAGACTTTATATGTTTGTACATATTAAGAGTTTTGTGAAAATGATTCGATACCCAGGTTTAGTTGAACAAACTGTTCTGTGACGACAAAAAAGGAAAAAACTTGCCAAGAAGTTGAGTTGATTAGGTTTTGCAACTTAATCTTGAATGTTTTGATCTTGACACTTGGGAATGTCAAATTTGGATTTCCATTAGGTGGAGATTGGGGGAAAGGATGGTTTAGAATTGAAAACGATTTATCTTTCATTGTTTAAAATTCTAAAATCCAATCAAAAAAGAATTTAATCATGATACAAAGAACAAAATACAAAATCTTGAAGTTTGATGTTACTCTCTCTCTTCTTTTTTTTTAATTTATATGGGTGTTCGGGTCAGCTTGCGCGTACCACGATTAATCCCACGATCCACTGAACATCCTGCAAACCCAGTAGGCATGTAAACCACTACGAGAATAACAGGCATGCACATGAAGACTCGAACCCAGGAGCAGCAGGAGGAGACAAGCCCCTCCCACCGCCAGGCCAAGACCCTCGGTGCTACTCTCTCTCTTCTTAGTTGTTGTTGTTGTGGTGGCTACTGGCTAGGGCAACTGGACTAAGACTGAATTCAAAAGCATTTTGTCTTTTCCTAGCTTTGTAGATATGAACACTACTACTATTAAGCAAAAATTCCATTCATAATGTAACCCTTTCTTTGCCATTAATATATGGTTTCCTTCATGAAAATATAGACCAGACAAAATATAACTTGTTTTTTTTTTCCCCCTTCTCTTCTTATAATCTCTCCTTCACTGGACACTACAGCTAGGCTAAGTTGCTGTCTGGCAACTTGCACTTTGTGCAGTTGTAGAATTGCAATAATGAATTGCTGCTACCACCTCTGAGAAGCCATCCAACAATTCAATGCTATAGACATGGCCATTGTGCTAACATGCTACATTGTACCCCGTCATTATTTGTGCTAGCCTATTCAAGAACTGACCTGGAAAAGGGTTTGTGTTGTAAGGTCACTAGATAAACTATTTTTATTAAAACAGCGGTAATCTGGCTTGGTTTGGACAGGTCAACAGTTCAACTAGCAACCCGGCTTGAGTGGGGCTCTAGGTTTCGAGTTTTTCAAATCAACTCGTTAGGTCAAACCAGGTTTTACAACTATACTATAAAAAGATTCCATAAAGGTGTAACTCAAGGTAGAAATATATAGACACCCTTTTTGTAAACTTACAGATTTTCATGTTTCCAAATACAAATATACACTTTTATTGCCAGTTTGTCATATATCAACATGAAAGAAAGCAACAGTACAGAAACTACGCCACTAGATATAGACATGCACTTTTCTTATACCAAAGAGTCTAGCAGCATCAGTCCAGCAAACTAAACGCAATTTCCTTACAAAAGCGCTAGACACCAATTCAATGTGGTTGTGGTTCCCCTAGTTATTAGTTCAGTAATTGAAGGTGGTCTGTCAAAAGACTGATAGAAGACAAAAAAAAACCCTACAGAGTGCAGTTGGGGGGATTCAACTTCCACACCATGATAGAAACTATCTTCTTTCTCGGTTGAAGTCTTGGCATCTTCGGATTAATCTTCGCATACTGAGACAAGTCTCTTCCCAATAAGGTTCTAGACAAGCTATCCATGCTCATACTAGTGCATTTTACAGTAAATTTCTTTCTCGAGGCCTCATTTTAGATTTGAACCCTAGTTGATAAAGTAAAGAGCAAACCCGCTCGTAGCCTAATCTGAGGGAAGCTCCCAAATACACATGTAAACGAGTCTGCAGCATTATTTTGATTCAATACATCAGTTTAAACAGTACTCATGCAATTTTCCCCTCTCTAGCATACGCACTAATTATTCTTAAGAAATATGTATTATCATAATAAGGATACATTCATCTTAAAAATTGTAAATTTCTCCATAGCATTTCAACAATATCTCCTTTCCCTACCCTTCTGTTTGCTAGGTCTCAGAAGTGTTTTTAGCTGCGTGAAACATGATGAAATTGGTCCTTAAAACTTTTTCACCTGAACTAGTGCTCCATTCTTGTTTCCAGATTCAAGCATTGCGTCTAAAACTGCAACATCTCTGGCTCCTTCAATAAAAGAGAGTCGAGGCTCAACTTCGTAGCTACTTCCCTTCTGTGACAGATAAAAAGGTATTTAATTGAACGCATCAGTTAAAGCAACTAGCCTTCTAGCAGAATCATTAAATTTTAATTCCTGTTTAGTTAAAGAAATGGAAGTTTTAGTAATCCAACAACAGTTACCCAAGAGATCATCAGTTAAAGCAAGTAGCATTCTAGCAGAATCATTAAATTTTAATTCCTGTTCAGTTAATGAAATGGAAGTTTTAGTAATCCAACAACAGTTACCCGAGAGATCAGGCTGTTGTTGACGAAAGAAGGCAACGAGGGTTAATAAATGAACAGTAAGCTCTGAATTTCCAACTAACAGAATGTTTTGTTGTCAATCAAATGAGTCAAATTCCTCTAATGTCGAACAAAACAACCGAACTGAAGGTAATCTCCACTCAAAGCACATTAAGACTAATAATAAAAAGCTAAATGTGAAGACTACCATGCTTATGGTTTATGTTTGAAGCGAACCGTGACAATGCACACAGGAGCTTGTCATCTTATATTACCTTAAGGTTGGCCTGTGAAATGTCATGTAAAAATGCCTTCAGTTCAGCGGTCACTCCACTAAATGGGTAGAAGTTGCTTTTACAGTGTCCACCAGCTCCATAAAAAGAAATCTGCCACGGCATTGTAAGATATCAAATGAAGGTTACTTCTCAAATATAAATGCTACAAGTTAAAGGTAAGAAATCAATTATTTTGAAAATTAAAATTTAGCTAGATAGCTCAGACAAAGTTCCCAAGACTATTGCAGCCGATGAAGATCTAATTGACCACAACATATTGGGTTTTGGCATACCATGTAACCATGCTGTCCACCTTGGTTTCCACGCCCAATTTCCACTGTTCCGTTTATGCCAACAATTCTCCATAATATCTAAACGAATTAAAAGAAATGAGAAAGAATAATTTATTTATCAAGAAGTTTGAAGTAAAACCATCAATTTACCACTTGCCTTGGGTGTTTTGGAGGATACAACCATTGCAAAAACTCCAGAACATCCATTCTCCAGGTGACTAAAATAGGAAAAGTTCATGCGGTGACTTTTATGCTTCCAACAGTATCAGGAAATGATTTGGTTGAAAATCAACTTCATGCATAAGAAACTTACAAAACTGAGGATATGTTATCAGGTGGAGGCAAAGTTGTATCCACATGAGAGGTCATAGCTGACACTGATGTCACCTCACAACCAACAAGCTGTTCAATTGAATTGAAATGCATAATTTAGCGGTCAAAGCTGGATCTCAGAGAGCAATAAATAGTGATTAACATGCAAGCCTAATACCCATTTTAAAAAGCTTAGGTGGCCTCAATTATACAAGTTCTGATTCACATGCAAGCATAATACCCATTTAACAAGGCTTAGGTGGCCTCAATTATACAAGCTTTATTTACACAGAAAAACACTACTGATATAACATTTGTGGTGCGTCCAGAATTAAAAGCATGCAAAGGATATAAGAACTTATTCTTGATATAGGAACAAGATTTTGGAAAACTATAATTGTGTGAATGACTTAACTCTACGACAAAATTAATTACAACAGTGTTAAAATGGAGGAATGAGAAGTTAGAGATAAAGAAGTGAAAGGAGAACAAGTTCAGAAGACCATATGAAGTCTGTGATATTTTATAAAAAATACACACTTAGGAAGTCTGTGATATTGTAGTAGCAGAACATCATTTTTTAATAAGGATAGCAGGAACCAATGTCACTATTTATCAATAAGGTATATTTAAAATGAGAGATTACCATTCTCAGTCCTGCAATGAAGTGCACTCCCATATCTAGAATGAAACCCCCCTGCCAAAACAGAAGATGCACTGGTCAATAATAGCAACGGTAGATGGCTTAAGCATGATAAATCAACTAGTAAAGGAGCATCTGATATCTAGAAAGATAAAACTACTCTCATATTTCAGGGTATATTTCTCGATTATAACATAGATAAGTAGCTTGGGCCATAGAAGTTGAAAACATATGCACATTACCAAATGCTTTTAAGAATCAGTAAAAAATTCTGAGTAATATAACTCAGTTATATTATCAGCACAAACCGTGTAATTCCGCCGCCAAGAGCTTGAGAAGTAAGGGTTTGCACTATTCATTGATGCTTCAATTATAAGTTGGACGCTCATCATTTTCCCAATATCAGCCAATAATTTCTTGCTCTGTGAAAGCAATAGCAAGTATATTGGAACGTACAGTATCTTACTATCTTGAACATCAACTCAAATCAGATATTTGAAACAATTACCTCTACAAGTGCAGGTTCAAACCTATAGTTCTCTGCCACAGCCCAAATTGGATAGCCAGGTGAATTTGCACAGATAGATTTGTAGCTTGACAGGCTGGTTTCTATTTCACTAATAGCTGCATTATCCAACCATTATCCGAATGCACACAAACTCAAACTTTATGAGCATATTGTATGCATAAAAGTGTTCATCTTGAACAGGGACTGCTAATGAATATGTTTTGGGCCGGAGATTTCTTTCAACAGTGGAAAAGCTTACTACTGATAGATGCAAGCAATCCTAGTGCGATGGGTGAATATGGGACTTTGTTTGACTGGAGTTAACTTTCTTGCAAACAAAAGTTCTAGCAGTCTTCTTCATCAATCTATGGTGGGCAGATAAGATACTAATTATGTATAGTTCAGAAGGAAAAGAGAGTCACATTAATAATAGAAGCATATTTTCTTGTCCAAAACAATGCCACTATCCAGTTATGATCCTGCCAAACTGAATATAATCAAATAATGACTCTGTTTGGACAAATCTATTTGTGTGAACTTTCTGCTCTCAAGACATGATTGGCCTTTGTGGTTTGAAGCAAGGATGGCCCCTGTATATATTCTTATAAAAAAAAATAACACAATAATCTAGATCGATTATTGGTATGATCAGACAATGATCTCACACATCAATCTCAACAATAAATGACTTCATATCTCTTTTATCACCTGCTCATTGCAAAATTCACAGTTACATTTTATCTATTCTTCGTACTGTTTCACTACTGACTAAAAAAATGAAGAACTATTCCTAGTGCCACTATATCAATTTGTAATATGTAAATTAAATTCAATAGCATGAAAAGAGTTTCTATGCAAGAGAATCTATATGTGCAAGAGTTTTTAAACCTGCAAATATTCCACATAAATTTAATCTAGTGGGATGATTTCTATTCCTAAATATCACGGAGAGGCTACAAACAACCAGAAAACGTTGTAGTTTACTTACAAGATGCCGCTGGTTTCTCTTCAGGTCATCCAAGTTATTCAAGAATTGCAGATGACATGCCAAAATAAAAGAAGATTAAGAACATTGCACAAATGAGAAATATAAATACAACAGCAACATCAACAAAAAATTCACCAGTAAATTATCCATCTTTATTTATTATTCAACATTTTTTAGATTGTTTTTGGTTAAAATTTGGGAATGTCTTAGGAAACAACCCACATCAATCTGAACAAAAAAATGCCTTCATTTTGCGACTAAGAGCTTATATTACCTTGGAGGACATGCTTCCCTGCCTTTAGTAGCTTTAGTGACATATCAACCTGCATGAATTAGTTTATGTAAGTGAAAAATTTACTGAAAACATAACATGTCAAAGCAAAGCAAATTCCTTAAAAGAGATGGAACATATAAGATGACATCCAAACTGAAATCACAGGATAGTCTGTCGAGAAAATTTCTCTAAACACGGCCAAAGCTCATCGCCAGACTCCAGTACATACATTTATCATTTGCCATGTTGCCTGCCCAATTTCTGAATTACATTTTAGCTTTGCACTAAGCTTATACTGACAAAATGACTAACAGATAGGCTCCTTCTCGAAATTCTTTATAGCCAGCAATGAATTCGATCATTAAGAGTCAAATTCTTGATTCAGAACTAGAAAATTCAGCAACCAACGCATGGAAACGCATCAAACAAGAGCACCATGGTAGCTATGATTTTACAGTTTCTTGTTAAAATTGTTAAGAAAAATCTAAGATCGCTTAGTGACAGTCATATCAAGAAAGATTCTAAGCCTTATCACCATAAAATAATCAACATTTGAATAAAGAAACAAAATTGATGACACACCTTATCACCATAAAATAATCAACATTTGAATAAAGAAACAAAATTGATGACACACCTGATATTGTGCAGCAAGAACCACAGCAACACCAAGAATTGACTCATCTTGAATGATCTCATCAAGACCCTTATCACCCCACTTGCATTCCACACCAGGAAAATGCTCCTTTGCTACCTCCACTGCTTCTCTTGCAGATTCCTGAACATGTACATAAATATATAAGCAAGAAAGATAATCAAGAAATGAAATGAGTAATGAGCAATGAATCACCTCAGAGCGACTCCAGATGGATTTAAGAACAAAAAGATGAGAGATCTCAGCTAGTCTTGGAATGTATTGAGTCTTGACAAAGATGCCAGCTCCAAGAACGGATATCTGGGGAAGTTGGTTTGCCATTTCGTGAAAATCTTGGAAATGGGTTCTTGATGAGAGTGATATTATAATGAATATATAAAGGAAAAGAGAAGCACAAAAAATGAAATAGATTTTGCTTAATGTTTTAAGAATGTTTTAATTTAATCATATTTGCCGTTCTAGAAATCAATTCAATAATTTATTAATTAAAATCTTGACTAAATTTAATATTACACTAGATATTTTTACTTAAAATAATATTGTTTTTGTTAAAAAAAATAACCTAGTCTCGTTAACTTGTATTTTAAATATAATATAACATAATACTTTTATCAATTTTATATCCTTTTCAATTTATTTATTTTTACTTTTTTATTTTGGTAAATATGGAAAAAAGTAATTAGATGAGAAGAATTTGATGAGAGAAAAGAGACAATTTTGAAAAGAAAATAAATGCTGAGTTTGATAAATACTAGTAAAAAAAATTATTTAATCATCTTTGATGCTATAGAGATCAAACTAACTACGTATGCTAAAACAAATTGTGGAAATTTGACACAAGAAATGTTGACGTTTTGGATGTGGTTACGCAAGGTAAGAAAATTCTTGGTGTTAGGTCTTTGATTGAGAGATAGATTGACAAAATGTTTGACTATACAAGTACGTGAGCTAGTTGAATTCTTTTTATTAGATATTTTAATTAACTTGTATATATCTTGATTAATTTTATAGATTATAAAATTAATAACTATATAAATTTTTTATAATTTTAAAATTTATAAAACTTAAATTAATAATTTTTAAAAACTAAATTTAAAATCTGACTAATTAAATTACACCCTGAAATTTTATAAATCTGACTAATTAAATTACACCCTGAAATTTCATCAAAAGTATAGATGTAAAATCTGTACTGTCATGGCAGGGCAGATCGCCTTGGGACAAAAATACCGACCAAGGGTTTATACCGATTTGGGTTGAAGACAAAATATAAGAAAGAAAAACCTTATTGATTTGCCAAGTTGATCTGCTAATCTAATCTACCTGGGCCTGACTCTATTAAAACCCAACCGTGTATTAAGCTCTTTCACAGCAGCACACAGTTTCTTCTGTTACAATATCTATCATGTTTCAAATTGTAAATACAACAGCAGTTTTAACAGATAATTCATACAATCACATTTGATTTTAAGGCTGCAGTTTAATCAGATACAAGTAAACAATGAAATCGACTGTGTAACCAGAGTTTTGAATCTATAGTAAGCAGGCAAGGATGGAGGTATTCGAAGTAAATCCGGACGCATTCCTAACATACTAGTCTGAAAACAAAGATGGGACTTTGGAATTCGATGAACTTATTTTCAGGATCAAGGGTTTGGATGAATATATCTTCTCTTGGTTCTTCGGTCACTCCAGTTTGTGTTGCGTATTCCAATGCCATTTCATAGTCCACCTGCAAATAAAATTCATACATGTCAAAGAAATATAAAATTTACATGCAAGGGAAAGAAAATATGCGAGGGAGGACTGAGATAGCTAGGAAATTTGACTTGAAATCGAAACATTGGGCTGTTATAAGCCTGCCAGAGAACCAGCTGTGCCGGAAAATTGAAAGACAGATAAAATCTTTTCCTTGATGTTTCTAATGTCAGTTTTCAATACGTGGCAACATCTTTACATCTTTTGATTAGAATCCCGTATTGCTTGATTAGTTTGGCATATTTTTACCAAAGAGTTGGAACTTGGTTTGGCAATAGGAGAATCTTATAGTCTCTAATCCCCCATTATGAATGCAACAGCCATCCAAATCATAGCTAGGATGCACCAAAAGGCCATTCAAAATTGTCAGTGATGGAGGATCCACAAGTTTCAATTAGACCTAACCTTTTCAACATGCTCAGCAAGCTTTTCCTTGATTGTCTCTTTTGTTATCAAATTAGCTGTTATGTTGCCAAGTATTTCCGCTTCCTCACCGCTGTAACGCTTCTTCTTTGATGCATGTGACTGTGACATGTATTTCAAAACATCATATACAGCATTGGTAGCATCAGGAATATACCTGCCAGTGCATTAAAATTTGGTTTCAGACTTCAGTACATGCAAATAGGAAAAAGAATAGGACATTTTGGACAACTCTTGAGAGAACAGGTCAGGTCAACAGGAAGTACCTGCTTAGATTTCGTTTTCTCTCCTGTTGCTCACGGGCCAGCATCTTCTTTATAATTTTGGATTTTAGCTGGATGCAGCATTGCTGAATGGCAGACTGGAAGGCTGATTTTATTAGCTAACTTGTAAATTTCTACTGCTGTGATCAAAATGACAGAAAATGGGAATAAAAAAAAACCACCTTCACAGCTGTAGCTATCTCATTAATATCATCTCCAATATACTCCTTGCCAGTCCCTTTAAAGGGGATTTTTGTGCTCACGACACTGACAAAGACACCAATTTTGTCCTGCGTCTGGTTAACCTTGTAACTCCCCCAACTGAAAGGACATTTTAATAAACCATTTTGTTGTATTAACTGTGAGAACATTCCATCTGCCTCCCACACCCACCCCAAAACTATCAAAAGAAATGGCAGTACTGTTATATCTTACTTTATTCTCTTAAGTGCAGTCCTGGTGACAACATCTGCACCTTGCTCAAATAGAAGTGGAATGCGGTTTGCAAATCGAAATATATTCAAGCCCTGCAGTTTAGAGAAATAGTTTTGCAGGATAATATCAGCTAGGATAGAAAATCAGAAAGAAATTTAATTAGCATAAAGCATGAAATACATCAGACCAAGGGCATTAAATACACCATCACAGAATTTGCAGAGTTGCCTTTAGAAACCCACGATCAAGTATCATGCGCATGCAATTATCAACATATTGCTTTTAAGAAGCTAACTGGCAAACCAGTGCCTGATGCTTTTACTTCCATAGATGGAATAGTAATTCCTTAATTTATTTTATTTTATCAAAAAAAAGAAAGAAAGAAAGTAAAATGTGTATTTTTAAGCTCATAAACCAACCCAATAAATACAAACGCCTGTCTATTCAATTTCACAAAGCATTGCTTATCAAACTGGGATGTCCAAACAAGGTCCAATTGTCCCGAAAGCAACACAAGCCAGCACTTTCAATGGTGTTGGTTTGTGAATCATAAAAGTCCTTAAATTCCTGGTTTTAAGGTGCTGGATTTGATCAAAACCTACACATATTTCCTAAGCTAGCCTGATTTGTTTCATCACAATCACAATATTAAGAGAGACACACTTACTTGCTTAACATCCTTTCCACCCACACTGACACCAGCTTCTACAATAAATGGGTGACCCTCGAATACTTGAGCACTGCATATAATGGTAGTCAAGAAAGGCCACATTTAGAACATTGTTTATCCATTAGCAGAAAAAAAGATTAGTAATATTTTTTTGGTTCCGATACCAATAACTATTTTACCATGCAGGTTGGCTTTAGTTAAAAAAAATAGATATAGCAAACAGAGATTCGAACACAACCTGCCTGAATAAGTTGCAACCATATCTGGATGCAGCTCCTTTATAATTCCAAGACGAAGATTGTATTCCCCTGCAGGACTAAGACACTGAAAATGGCTTATCAGTAATGTGCTAAGCTATAAAAGTTGTATTAAACAAGTAGAGCACCACACAGTATGAAGTGAGGACAAATCACATCAGCAAAATCAATGGCAAATAAATTACATTCAAAGCCTAAAAGCATCTTACATCACCAGTAGGGTCGTCAAACTTGGCTTGGCGAAACAACTGATTGATGCGAACTATCTGCTGATCAGTCAGAGACTTTACAACCATTTTTGGGCTAAATTCTGGACCCATTTCCCCTAAAAAATTGGGAAGGATTATTGTTACAACCACAGAATTTTATTGTTGAATTGCATACTGATAGAATGTAGATATTAATTTTCTCACCAATTAATCGTTCGGCAAGTGACTTTCCTATGTTTACAAATTCATGCTGTAGAAACTGCAAAAGATTCTGTTTTGAAGTTTCCGCAATGAGGCGTTTGATCAGCAGTAAATCAACAGATGATGGATGGTGTTTTGTCTCGAGAGGAACTGGAGGCATAACATCAGTTCTCCGTGCAAATTTTATAGTAACATTCTTACTGCAAAAATGGAAGTAGCATGTGCTTAACAGAATGATGATGCAGAAGAATAGAAGCATGAATGTGTACACAAGAGAGAGAGGGAGAGAGAGGGAGAGGGAGAGCATACTCTGGTGCATCTGATATAAATCTGAAAAGAAATTGGGCATAAGGAGTGATAACAGCCATTTGCCGCATGTAATGCAATATCTTGGACTGCACATACAGGACAAGACACCACTATTAAAAACTTAAAATAGACCAAACAACATTGCTGAACACAACTGCAATGCATTGCATAAATTCAAAGTGTACAACGAAATGCTAACATAGGCATATTATGGTCTCCATACACGATAAGTTGTCCAATTTCCCTCAATAACAACTTGAATTTCAGCTCCATGCCAACAATCATCATTGTTCCGTTTTTCATGTAAATGAATGTGAGGAATGTTCCTGGTTATTTAAAAGAAGCACCATTAATAGTCTGATAGAAGCTATAACCTCAAGCATTTTTTCCATGGAATTAAAAAGTTGCCATATATTCTTGGAACTAAATATGAAACTCAGCACAATACGCATGTGGATATGTAACAACAAACACATAAACAACCTAAAATATAGAAAAATACCATCACTTATGAAATATGTAACATCCATGTTTATAAGACGATCCTTGAAAACATTGTGCATTCTGTGTATTCCTAAATTTGAGTCATACCGATGAATATCTATATCCAGCCTGCAGAATGAAATATAGCTTTGGGCCTTCATTGATGATGAGATCTCTATAGGAAGCCCTGTACTCATTTTAGACCATATCAATGCCTGCATAAGTAAAACACAGTAAATTAACATTAACTTCTAATCTATAACATTATAATTAAGTGTCAAAAATGTGGACTAAATCAATCAAATAAGCTTCTGAACTGAGACAATGTGAAGCATTGTAGCTAAAAAAGCTTCCCTTAACTTTAATCATTTGCCAACAATCATAATATGGACAATGTTCATTTAAGGCAGCATCAAAATGGCCAATCCATGATCATAAGATGCAATATAACTGATATTTTGTTATCCAATTCCATAAGGTGGTTGGACAGATTCAAGGATATATCCCAGCACAAGAGCTGGGGGAGGAAAAAAGCAAATATAATGATGAGGTAGCATCAACATTCGAGGGATAACTTATTCCAAATGGCAGTAACAAAGATGCATAGTCATGCATGCAGCAAACTGCAGAGAAATTCATTACCATTTTGGCACCAAGACCAAACTTGCCACGAGTCTGCTTGAGACCATACTTTGTCCCGGACAAAACTGCATACATAAGTACACTAAAAATCAAGCTCGTAAAAATTATGGTAGTTTTAGATATTTGTTCATATTTAAGTAACTATTCAAATCTGCATGCACAAACATAAGTTGCCAAGTGACAACCAACCTCGTCCGAACATATTTGGGATATCATCATGTGGCATTCCTTTTCCATTGTCCTGCATATAAAATCAGTCAAGAGTCATTAGAATTCACACCTTCAAAGAGAATTTTGGCAATAACTCAGAAACACATTAACACCACCACAAAATTAAGAAACACGTATGAAACAACAAATACTAGAGAAAACATTGAGTGTAAAGTAAATCACACCTTGCATGTGACTCTGTAAAATGAGGCCTCACCTCGACCCTTCATGCCCTTCATTGTCGATTGTTCTTTTACTTTCTTCCCAAGAGCAGCATTCTTCGCTTGCACTTCTTGAGCACGAGCTTCCTTCGCCAATCTTTTCTGCACAACTCAAAAAACACCACAAACAGCTTAATTTCAACAAACTGCCAAAACCCAATATCAGAATTCAGAATAGAACCCAACACACACACACACACACACACACACACCTCGCGAGCCTTAGCTGTCTCGTAGTCATCATAAAGTTGCGCATCAACACGCTCTCGATCAACAAGACCAATCATCGAATTAAACTTACTTTTCCCTATCTCCTCACTGCAACAAACCAGATAAAAATTTGACCAAGCTTAATAATTCACACATTCACATACACAAAAAAATATCATAAACTAAAAAACTGACATCGTAATTTCTACAACAGGAAGTTCCGATATCGATTCCGCCGAATCAAGCGAATTTTCTACAAGTTCTCTCACTGTAGTATAAAGAGATTTCCCTGGCTGAAATTCACAATAACTTTCACCCAATCAAAAAAAATAAAAATAAAAACCACTTACTATCAAAACAATCACAACGAATCTTACATTATCAAGAACTGAAACTTACATTATCAAACCCGGCAATGTTCTTGTTCTCTGCGAAAAATTCAGCTGGAGATTCTGCAAAAAAAAAAATTCAAACTCAAAAAACAAAAGGGTCTAACCAAAATGGGATTTTTATAATGAATCCATAGAGAGAAACACTGACTTTGTTTGAGAAGGCTTTCTTTGGGTTTCCTTGGAGTCTTTGATTTGCCTTTCTTTGTTTCATTTTGGCTTTCACTGCTTCCTCCGATTTCCATTCGAAAAATCCACAATATCAGACTCTAAATCCAAACCTAAACTTGTTGATTTTGTGATTGAATTATTTTTTTATTTTTCAGCAGGAGAAATGCACAAACCTAATGTCATATAGGGTTTAAGAGTTTTTAAGAGGAGTTTGGTTATGCAGTGTGGTGAGATGTGGGGGGAAACTGTGTGTGTGTTATGCTCTACGGTTGTGATTAAGTGTACTTCTGATTTGAGTTGGTTGACGGTACAGATTGGAAGGGAGTTTATGGAAGGGTGGTGTTAGGGCTAAAGAGTATAAGAAACTTATGTGTGAGCTCTGCAACTAAATACTTAACTGTAAAAATATTTTCCCGCCCATAATCTAGACGTTTTATCTTGGAAATGGAGAGGATTAATGCTAAAAAGACATAATTAAGAAGCAAAGAAGGGGAAAAACTATTGCTGTTTTACGAGAAAATCATAAAAATGGATTATAGCATGTACTTAAACCAAAGAATTCTAGCATAGTTTTAAAATTTTACTGGGTTCATTTGTCTTAAATTATAGATTAGGATGGAAAACTCAAGTTAATTCTAATTTATTTATAGAAAAAATGAGTAAGATAATATTGTTTTGATATAATTCTTTTTTAATATTTCAATGGGTTTTATTTAGATTGATCGGGTTACAAGTTAATCTTCATTATTAACTGAGATAGATCAAATTAATTTTTTTTAGTTTTTTGAATTTAGATTAATATAAATCACGGGTCGTAAATCGATCTTAATTATTGAATAGGATAAATTAAAATTTTTTTTTTGAATTTGAATTAAAATCTTGAATCAATAAATCCAGATCAGTGTAGATTTTATAACTAGAAATTCAAGTACTCACTTTACCATGGCTTCATTTTTTTAGGGTTCAAATATTGTTAGCGTTACATGAAGTAAGAAATATTTTCAACAGAACAACTAAACTGAAAATTTTTACTTGTTTTTAAGTAAAAAATAATAGTGAAAAGTATCATCATTCTTACTTGGTAATGTAAAAAATTCCTACTGTCAATAAAAACAAAATTTTCCCAGTAAAAAAAAGGCTGAGAATGTTACTGTCCTTTTAACGACAAGAATGCACTGAAATACATGACTGTTTCAGTAGTCAATGAGATCGGCTTTTAGTCAGAGCTGGTTATGTTTGGTGGGGTTTTTGATGATGTTATTTATATGATAATGTTCTTAAGTATTTGTAATAAATTTTCAAAAATATATTAATTTCCCACAGAGAATATATAGACCATATTAATTAATTGGGCTCCCAAATAATTATGAGGGACATTAATGGTTGATGTGGAGATCCTAAGCTACACTTTAATTAATTAATTTAATGTCATCTTAAACAATCAAGAACATCACACATCGAGCTAGCTAGAATATCCTATACATACCATCCGAACATGAAATCCAGTGCTCTCTTGGCAGCATTCTGGTTATCTTTGCCACAAGAAAGTGGCACAAACCAGTGCGAAAAATGTGATACCTATCACTCCCTTTTGAGTTTTCTGCATAAGATCAACATAAAATATATTATAGTTGTTGAATGGGGTTATTTTTTGTTTTAGACGTAATTGTGAACAACTTGACCAAGTTAATGATCTAAATCATTTAATTTTTAAGTTCACTAATATATAAGTTATAAGTTATCGAGTCAATCATGTTATTTATTTTATTTAAAATAATATTATTTTAATTAAAAATAAATATTTAAAGTTCAATGAATCTTATCTAATAGAATTTCAGATCAATCAAATTATAAAATAACCTTAAGTTATCAAAAACCACATTTTTTTGGGGGGTTTTGCTTGCCATCCCTTGAGTCAATATCGATTATTTATAAGAAAAAAAATGCTCAACTAATCTTTGTGATCCCAATTAATAGTAGATTAAAATTAATTTGTTCAAGAACATTGTAATGGAGTTAGTGTCCATAATCATGATCATTATGTTGTTTCTTCAGACACACCCTCTCTCTCTCTCTCTGTTTAATGTCATTAAATGAGTTTAGCTAATGTTAATCATGTAAGCAATTTTGCCATGTATAATATGGTATGGTAATAAGATATTCAAGCACAATACTTGATGTCAAATGCAATTAATTCAGATTTCCTCTCTATCCCATTTTGCGGTTTAATCTTTCAAAATCTTTAAGACTTTTGGGAAGCCGTATTTCTTGAGTAACCTTAGAATTGTTAGTTACAACTTTTCTACTATTTATCGGATGGTTAAGATGCATGAAGCGTAAATTCAAATCTTTATTGTATAATTATTATATGAAGACTTCAAATTAAATTTTGAAAATCTTATAAGCTTAGAATTGTTTTATCTAGAAAGGAATCATCGTAGAATCAGGATTTTGACTGATTATCTATCCATTAGGATTAAGATTTTGCTTAGGCCTAGTTTTTCTTAGAATCATCTTGCATGTTCTTGTGTGCTTAAAAAAGAGCTGACAAGAGAAATTTATAATGTGTTACAAGGATTAAGTATATTATTTGGGATTCATATTTGAGAGTTCTTCAAAACTTGTATTTGCTTCGATTATAATAAAAAAAAATACTTCTCTTCGTTTGTGGATGTAGATAGCATGCAGAACAACTCAAGATCATCACTGCATTGCATGATTGTTTCTTTTCTGTTCATCATGGTAATATTCTCTATTTTGTGTGCGATCCTTAGCACTAAAAAAGTACTCTTCATCATGGTAATTTTCGAGAAAATTAATTCATTACAAGAAGAGACATATATGTCTATTTTTTGAGGAAGCTCTTAAACCAGTGAGCTGAAAGTTTAGGATATCTCTTCAATCCATCTTTATAATCTACATAGTTGATGCCAAATCGCACGGTGTAACCTGCATACCATTCAAAATTATCCAATAACGACCATGCAAAGTATCCTTTCACATTTACACCATCCCTGCAAAATTAAGGAACAAATGATACGTACGAATGAATCGTTTTTATATATATATATATATATATATATATATATTAAGAAAGAAATGTTAAGACTGATCACTCTCTTTTCTTAGGGAGAGGACAAAGAAATTAAGCACGAAAATGAATATTCCAGTCCATAAATAGCACTTACTTGATTGATCTTCGAAGGAAGTCAAGATGATGATAATAGTAATCAACCCTCATGGTGTCAACAAGGGCCTCTTTAAGAGTCGACGAACCATTATTAAATTCATCAACACCTAAATGAAAAGGAAAAAAAGAACAGGATATTTCGTTTGAAATTGGCGTTTTCGCATCTTATATTTTGCTTTGAAATAATCCTGGCTTTAATGAGAAAGTATTTACCATTTTCAGTGATGTAAATGAGTGGATTTCTGTACTCTCTCTTCACATAGAGCAAAAGGTCTCGAATTCCTCTTGGATAAATGTAAAGCCAATCTGAAGCTGCCTGTGATATTTCATTTCAAGAAAACACAACAACGTGGTGAGGAGGAAGATAAGGGCTGAGAAAATAAAATCTTCGTTGAACCCTGGTGGACTTGAAACTAAACTATCAGTACAGCTGACACTTGCAAAAACAACATGGATAGGAAGCCATGGCGTAGATATATATGCAGAGCGTGTTCAACTCAATCAACATGATGGCAAAGGGGCTGAAAGTGGTAACTTACAGTCATATACTAAAGGGAAAGGAACCCTACGGTTGAGTATTGGCGCAGGTCTAGTGAGTTAGCAGCATGGCTTTAGTTTATTTTTCTGAACTTGCTGTATGATCCTGCGAGTAGCTCACCGACTTTTTTGACAGTATAAATCTATGGCCATAAAACCATAATAAATGGGTTGATTTGATTAATGGGTTATGAACCTTTTAAGCCTAGTCTGGCCCATCTCAAAGCCATTATAATACATGAGATAGGCCTACCACGCCCATTCCATTCCCATAGCCATGGGTCATGGGAGCCAGAAATTTATATCAATATTTTGAACTTCCGACCATTTAATTTAATGATACTATATAAAAAATATCTCGATTTAAAAATTTAAATTGTTAATTGAAACTTTATATAGTTGACACATACCTTTGGACCTATCAAAACACCATGCCGCTCAGCTACATATAAAAACATGAAAAAAAGAATTATATGATATTGATAATGATGAGTTTACTGACGAAATAAACACTCGAAAATTGTTGGTATAATTTCTGATCATGCTTACTTGAAAGATTAGCACGAGAATCTGTTAAATAGCTTGCATTCGGAGAATTAGAATGGGGCGTATAAGCTGCATAATTAGTAGTATAGTAATTCAACCCAAGAAAATCAAATGATCCTTTTATCATTTCGGATTGCTCTCGAGAGAATTTAGGCAATCGGTCTCCAACAAGAGATCGCATTGTGTGCGGATAGTCACCATTGGTCAATGGATCCATGAACCTACAAATATATAAATAAAAAAAATTCAAATTGAGATTTATGATTAAATTAGTTTGAAAAATCAATTCAACCAAATAGTATAAGTTGTTAGGTGAGGGTGAAGTCTCATGATATAATTTATATTATTCTCTAACACACTTCTTCAAATGAAAGCCCTTTGAACTTGAAATTTGCACATACTCACATCATTTTATGCTTAATTTTTATCAAATAAATAGAAATGATGAGATTCGAACTCGTGACCGCTCGGTCACCAAGACTCTGATACCATGTCAAAGAACTAATTCAACTCAATAACTTAAATTATTAGATGATGTGTTATGATATAATTTATATTATTCTCTAACAATTAGTGTTAATATAAAATAACAATAAATAAAATAATAAACCATCACAAGCTAAACACATACCATCCCAACATGAAATCTAGTGCCCGCTTGGCAGCATTCTGGTCATGTTTGGCATCAGAAAATGGCACAAACCATTGAGAAATTAATGTGATCCCTATCACTCCCTTTTGAGTTTTCTGCAGAAGTTCAAAACAAAATAAAATAAATAAATGAAGTAATTGAATGTCTTTTTTGTAATGTTTAAGGCTGAAACTAATCATAGATAGCAACAAAAATACATTTTTGTGTCTTATATACGTATATGTTATTTCTATGTCAAAGACAATCTTAAAAGAAGTTAAAAATCTAATAGAATTAGTAATGTATTGAACCTGATATTTTTTCTTGTACAAATGCACAGCTTTGGCATGGGCAAGAAGCTGATAGTGTGCTGCCAAATATGGCTCTGTTCCTGAATCTCCTCCAGCACAATCTAGTCCTTGCCAATCTGAACATCGGCCTGGTGCTAGCAAACCTGCAGCGTAACCACCCATGCTATAGCTCCATGGTTCATTCAAAGTGATCCAGTACTTAACTCTATCACCAAATTCTTTGAAACAAATCTCTGCATAGTCCTCATAATCATTCCTATATATGATTAAACAAATGGTATTTGATTAGTAAAATAAAAATTCGCCACACTAGCTAATTCTTGTGAAGAAATTCCATCCCAATAATTAATTCTAGATAACTATCAATCTGATCGACAGTATTATAATGGGATTATACGCCCTAATCATGATCATATGTTAATAATTCAATTTATACGTTCCAAGATAACAATTTAATCAAGGAAATTATACCACCCTCATTACCATAGGTGTCGAAAATATTTCATCATTCGATGACGAATCCAAAATCTTCATTATTTGGTAATAATGCATGCATCAATGGCTACAAGCCCATTGGTACTTTTGCAAAAAAAAAAAAAAAAAAAAAGATGAAATCTTTATAAATCAATAATTAATCTCAGCGAGATGGGGGAAGGACCTAAACATTTAGATGCACCAAGTGGGTAGATCATAAGTTTAAAACCTTGACTTAAAATCTTCTAAGCAATTGCAGATATTTCATTTTTCTGTAAATAAACATCTAATTTTTTAAGGGTTATCTTGTAAATGACTGTTTTTTAATTAACACACTCAATTATTAAAAAAAAAAGATATATTAAGGAATGTAATTAGTTAAGTTACTTACACAATTCTAGGGCTTAAGAAACCTCCATACTCATCCTCTAAGGTATGGGGGAGATCCCAATGAAAGAGAGTTACAAATGGTTGTATGCCTGTGGATGACAAAATTAAAGAAAGAAATAAGGTATTTGCCAATGCCGCCAAGATTTCTTGAAAGAAAATTAAAAAGAAATTATAAGATTAATTAAAACCATTGGCTAGTAGCTCATTGATGAGGTTGTTGTAGTATTGGATTCCTTCTCTGTTAACACCTCCACTTAGCTTTCCATCTGAGAGGATTGATCAGGTAAATAAATATTAGATTCGAAAGATGTATAAATTAACAAAAACTTTGGTAACGTGGAGATAAAGCTGTATCTTTTGTGTGTCGTTACTTCTCTGTGGTTTTTTTTTAATTAAAATATTTAAAAGTATTGTAATGGTTGCTTTTTAAATTTTTTTTTGCTTGAAAATATATTAAAAATATTTTTTTATTTTTTAAAAATTATTTTTGATCTCAACAAATTAAAATAATTTAAAAACATAAAAAAAATTTAAAATTTAACCAATTCTCATTTGAAACACAATATCAAACAATAGCTTAATCTTGCTGTCCTTCTTGTTTTGATAACCCTACCGAACTCAAGTCTTTGTCGATTTGTATTTTGTTTTCTTGACCAAATTAATTCTGGAGATTTAATGCAATATATATATATATATATGAAGCTTACTTGGTAATATTCTAGACCACGATATTGAAAATCTATAAGCATCCAAGTCCATCTCCTTCATTATGCCAACATCTTCCTGTGAAATAATTAGACAACAAAATTGCATTAACCCCTTGATCTACAAGCAGTTGAAAAGGATAGAATATAACTCATAATTAATACATTGAAATCCTTGCAATTTTTGTTTTTCATTCCCTCATCGACAATTTTATATACCTTGTAGCGATGATATGAATCAGTAGCCACATCTCCATCGGATCCATCCTTTATCCTGCCTGTCATTTCACCGTGCACGTATTTTTATGAAATAAATAAATATAATAGACAACATGGCGCGCAAGGCAAGAATCGATGCCTATATATGTTATTAAATTTGATCTGTCCAGCGCAAGAGACAACTTGGGAAAGGCGAAGGGTGTCTCTCCCACTTGTCCTTTACGATAATAAGTTATTCAACTTCTTAAAACATGGAAAAAAAAAAAAAAAAAAAACAGTAACAACAGGATACTAATTTTATATATATCCAATGTAACTATCGACAATAATGGTGATAATTAAAGATGATAATTATTCAAAACTAGTATTAACAGAAATTAAGCCTCGGGGCTAAAACACTACAGCTTTTATCATTGTTCATCCATTCACAAATTATTATGAATTGGTATGGATATTTAAAAATAAAATTTAATTTGGTTATTGAATTTTTTTTTCACAATTAAACTATTTTGAATTCAAATTAACATTCAATTATATTTTTTTATGAAAAAGGTTGAAAATTCAAAGAACGAAAGTGAAAATAAAAAGTTACATAGGTGGTGGCTTCAAATCTCATTTATTTTATTTTGATTCTCTATTTTATTATTAATTATGGGTGTTAGAGTTAGTTTATATGCACCTCAACTAATCCTTCAAAGTCCTGAAATTAATGATTATGTAAATTTTCAGTGATCTTAAAGTTTGTGGTACTTGAACTAGTAATTTTTAGAAAGTAAATCTAAAATCTGACTAGTTAATAAATAACACTTCTCAAAATAAATCTCCTATCTTTTCTGGTTTAAAGAGGATTGTTCAACCCTATAGTTGCTAGGCTTCATGCCGTTTCTCAAATCAGGTTAGGCATTGTTCATTAAAAATGTGAAACGACACTAATTAATATCTTGTCCTTAATATGTACGTTATACTATGTTCATGAATACGAGATGTTAACGAAGGTGTAACCCAATAATTTTAATTTTTGTTTATTTTTGTCCAAAAAATTCCGAATCCAAACATAAAAATAACAAGAGTAAAGCTAAATATTGTTATGGAAAATATTAGAGAATTTGTTTGATGAAATGTGCTTACTCTTATGATGTAATAATTTCTAATCCTACGGTAAATAGTCATTTTGTTTTTTAAAGCAAGTGTCTGCTATATTTTGTCCATAACGTTGTGTCCAAAGACAATAATAAGATAGAAAGATTGAGGCTGTCAAAAATTTGAATTTCATGGCCATCTTGATACAATATTGTATATCATATACTTCGTAAAGATAATAAATAAATAAATAAATAAATAAAACATGTTAGGATAAAAAAAACTAATGTATTAGGTCCTTTGTTTTTTTCTTATTTGGGATATTATAATCACTTAGATGCTATAGTCAATAAGATTCTTTAACTAATAGGCGGCATCAAAATTAAATTGGGCATATGCAATATGCAGGTGAAGTTGAATATATGTATTTTTTTTTTAGTATATGGTGCCTTCAAATCAATTCATATGTCACCTAATATTAATTTGTTTAACAATCTTAATAGTGCATTTATTATATTGGTCTGTTCAGAGAAATTTAATAATTTTTTTCGGGGATGACTCTATAAGATTTGAAAATATAAAATTATATAATAAAGCATTAATTAATTTCTTAAAACTTAAGATGTAATCAATCAATAAGCACTAATTATTACGTATATATAAAAAAGAAGAAAATAAACAGCTGGTGCCTTAAAATTTCAACATGGCTGCTGTAAAATTTCAATAATATTAGAATGGAAGGGAAATTTTTGGGATGAGACATGCATCTGACAAGAGGATCAAATATATTTCATACTAAATTCTATATATATTTCATAATAAATTCTATATATTTACATTAAAAAAAAGAGAGAGCATCAAATATATGTAACAACTTTTCACATATAATAATAATAATAATAATAATAATAATAATAATAATAATAATAATAATAATAATAATAATAATAGCAGCAAGTTTAATTGTTTTCTATAGCAAGTTTAATTTGTTGTCCGAGCACTGAATTCTACCAAGAGGTAAAA
>Ga0325410_1001215_pt1 | contig 28377 bp, 10 predicted proteins | sample PopdelMetagenome_16_FD_206182 | JGI IMG/M metagenome (GOLD analysis project Ga0325410, IMG submission 206182) | Populus deltoides microbial communities from Bellville, Georgia, United States - Xylem-PdIQD-R3 | ecosystem: Host-associated > Plants > Phyllosphere > Stem > Wood/Secondary xylem...
AATGCTACCTTTAATAGCTTCATCATGACAAAGTTTTTTAGCCAATGTGGTCTTTCCACATCCACCAGGAGCTGTTAATACAACCGTGGACATTCCATCCTTGAATAATTCATTCTTTAAATCTTTCATTGGCTTGTCCAATCCAACAGTAATCTGTGGTGGCTCTGGAGGCGTAAAAGGCCACAAAGGTACATTGCTATTTGACACAGGACTAGCTGCCTTTTCTGTTTGAATATTTGAACGAAGATCCTTACGCATATCTTTCACCTCCTCATGAATTTCTTTGACTTGCACTTGGATGTCTTTCACACCAACGTGAGTCACTTTCACCTCTTCACGAACTTCTTTCACTTCTTGCACCTCATCGTGAATAACTTTGACCCTCTCTCCTACGCCTTCCACATTGGTATAAATATCTTTCACATCCCGATGAATCTCCTTCACCTGCTTCACATTGTCGTGGATGTCTCTCACTCCCTCACGGATGTCTCTCACCACCCCATGATTGTCTTTCACCTCCTCATGAATGAGTTGACCCTCCTTCAGAATGACTTTCACATCCTCGTGAGTGTCTTTCAATTCCTCTTCATTATGCTTCTGCACCAGCAATGTCTCCATCTGAATCCAGGCTTGTAGTACCGGCATGACAATCTGACCAAACCGTTTAAGAGAATCATCCAACTTTTCAAGATCCTTCATGTAGAAAGGCCTTTTCAAGCAGCTTGAACATGTTGCCTGTTTGAATTTCTTAACAAGCTTCTTCCCTTTCTCTAGTTGTTTCCACAACATCCATATTTCTTTGTCGTTCTCACGGTCCAATTCTTTGTTTAGCTCTTTTATCTTTTCAAGAGCTCGAGTTACAGATGTTAACGTTACCTCCATGCTCTCCAATACATTTTCAAACATATCTCCTTTCTTCTTTAGTTCCAACACATCATGTAACAACTCTCCTATAAGAGCACCTACAGCAGCAGTAAAAACAAATGCCATCCTTTCAATAGAAAAATCTGACTCCCAACAATTTCACGTGTTTTTTGTTAACAGTACATGCCTCAGCAATGTAGAGATTTTTCCTCAGCTTTCGAATCAACCAATCGACGCATCAATGCCTTTGTGCTTATCTCATATCTGAGGCATGAAAAAGTATATATGCTTTCCTCAAGAATATATTTGGGTTATTGACAAAACACCAGAGAGTTAATATTTGCATGCATTTTGTCCTACAAAAAGTTAAGCAAGGCAAACAAGAAACGAACAACTAAATTAAAATGGAGAGGGGAAAGAAATGATATTTAAGATGGTAAAGTAGTTCATTTTGGCCTTTGTTTGGCATGAATCACGTTGTTCATGAATTTTTCTTTTCTGTTTAACCAATGGGAAAAAAAAGAATGAATTGATGAACATGGAAACGAATCAAGAGGTACAAATCACAGTGTAATCAAATGAGGAATCACTTCCCGTTGATACAAGCAAGGAATATAAAATTTACTAATGATACAGAGCTATGCATATACGTTTTTCTATGTCAATGCCAGACCATCATCAATATTTTTTCATTCGTAGTATACGTACATCGCGCAAAATCATGACATGATATACCAACTAAGAGAGCTACCATGGCTAGCCAAACTAATTTTTTCACCAATAATATAATCTCTTCTCCATGAAAAAATGCATGGGACTATTGGAGCTGGTTATACCGGTTAAATCAATTCAAATTAACATAAAAGAGGAGATTTGAATTTTCATTAATGTGTTTATTTTAAATTGATTGTTTTAACTTAAATATAAACACATTATATATAGGCTAAACTAAAAATACTATTCTATCTTTAATAAATAAAACAAGATAAATATAAGACCCAAACTTTTGGGTCAAACCTAAGTTTAAGTCAGCCCAAACCCAACCTAAGTTAACCTAAGTATATAAGGAAAAGTTGCAAGAGAATTATTGTTCTCTCTTCTAAGTCTTATGGCCGTCGTGCATGACCCTCTCCTCATCAAATAAAAAATTTCAGTTTTTTATGTTGAGTTTTGGGTTTCAGAAAAGTGAAAGTAGCAAGTAAGTGATTCTCTCTCATGTTACTTTTAATTATGATTTGTTTATGGAAGGATAAAGAGAGAGAGAGAGAGAGAGAGAGAGAGAGAGATTAGGGTTATAAGAACTAGAAGTTTATGTTGTTAAGATTGATTTATGATTATTAAGGGTTTAATGTTAGGTGATTAATTAATATGTTGTTAGAAATAAGGATTTATGAGTTGATTTGTTTAAATTAATTTTTATGTGTTAAGAAATTCATTTTTACCTTTCTGGAAAATCTATACAGAATGGTCTTGAGGTTGAAGATGACCAAATTTTATTTTGGTCCTTAATTTATGAAAATTTCAATTTGGTCCCTAAACTTTGGAAAATTACAATTTGACCCCTAAATGTATTTTGAGATTCTGGACAGTGTTATTATGAGGTTTAGGATGTTGAATCTTGGTTTGATAATTGATTTGGAATATTTGCAGTTTGGTCCCTAAATTTTGGGAATTTACATTTTAGTCCCTAAACTTTATAAAAATTACAATTCTGTCCCTGGTTTGTTCTGGACAGAATTAAAGATGGTTTATGGGTGAAATTTCAGTATGGTTATGTATTTACAGTTTGGTCCAGTTTTGGTAAAATTATGTTTTGGTCATTGTTTTGGATAATTGTCATTTTAGTCCCTAAACCTAGGAGACTAAACCTAGTTTTCTTTCATGCATTGGAATCTTTTATTTGTGTTGCTTTGAGTTGCTTTGGATTATATTTCATATATTTATTGTAGGTTCTCCTAACGATCCTTAATTGTTTTTCGGGTCTTTCATCTGATATTTCTTTTAATCTATATTCTTCCGGGTGAGTGGGATAATCTTTAATATGCATATAATATAAATAAATATGTATTTTGATTATACGATGAGTACAACCAGTAAATTTCTTGAATATTTATATAAATTGCTTTATTTTCTGAGTACTCATTTATTCTTGAATTTGCACTCGCAATCTGTCGAACTAAATTCTATTTGATATGATATACGTTTCTTTGATGATTCTGTGAATAGCTATTATGCCTTGATATAGGACTTGTCAGTAACTCCATGCTAACGGAGAGTAGTTAGCCTATGTGCACATAGTATTTTGTATACCTAGCTGGTGAGAGAGGCATCAGCCTGTGGCGACTGGTCATCCCACAGTGGTCACCTTTGGGTGTCATCTGATCACCATCGGGTGTCATCTGGTCTCTGACATGTATTCCACTACTTTATGATAATATGTTTAGTATGTATATGTATATGTATATGTATATGTATATGTATATAAAGATAAATCGTCTTGCAAACTATTAATATCTAAAATATCTAAAATGTATATTAAATGTTATTCCCTCACTGAATTGGTTGAACTCACCCCTCATTCTTAATATCATTTCAGGTTCTTAGTTTCTGATAGCAGGTGGATTTTGTTGAGTGTTCCTGCTTCTTCAATTTGAGTCAGTGTGCCTTGCTTGTTTTGCGAGGCTTTCCTTTTAGTTCTGATTCAATATCTTAGACGCTCCACTATTACCCTGTTTTAATTAAGTTTAGATTTTGACAATGTAATGAGTATTATGGATTATTATTTTGTTTTAATTACTGATGAGGAGTTTTAAACTATCTTCTGGTTTCATCAATTTTGAATAATATAATATTTCTGAAGATTATGAAATGTTGCGTATTTTTGAATAAATTGTTCTTTTGATATGTCCATTCTGAGGCTTAGCGTAGGTGAGGTGTCCTTTTAACACCACTCCTGCGTTGCCGTTCACGGACCCGGGATTCGGGTCGTGACAATAAATGTATTTTTTAACTTCTCCCCTCAAACTCACAATCCGGCAGCTACAAGCATCACCACATTGAGAGTTTGCGATCTAGAAAGTGAAAATGAGAAATGAAATGTGACTTGGTAAAGAAATCTACAATCTACAAGGAAAAAGAAACAAAGGGCAAAGTAATAGTGTCATGCTTGAGATGATGATGAGTAAAATGACAATTAATCTCAATATGCTTAGTTTGCTCATGAAAAATCAAGTTACGAGCAATCTGAATAGAACTCTGATTGTCACAATACATAGAAGTAGGATGAGAAAGGGAAACTCCTATATCCGCAAGTACCTAATGTAACCAAATAATCTCTTTGGTCGTAGATGTCATAACACAATATTCTGCTTCGATTGAGGATTGAAAAACAATAGATTGTTTCTTGCTCTTACAAGAAATAAGAGAATCACCTAAAAAGATATATAAAACAATAATAGACTTGTGATCTGTGGGATCACTGTTATGATCAGCATCAGAGTATATACGCAGCTCCAAGGAAGAGGTGGATGGAACTATAAGACTTCGAAAGACTGTACCCTAAAGATATTGTAAAATACGAAGAAGAGTTGTCCAGTGAACAATAGCATGAGAAACAACAAACTGACTAATAACATGAACAACATATGCAATATCTGGACGAGTAATGGTGAGATATACCAAGCTCCCAACAATAGTACGATATAAAGTAGGATATGTTAAAGGTAAATCATTAGAAGAAGAATACCTTACGTTAACCTTAATGTGAGTATCTACAGTCTTGTTATCACGTCTAGCCCTGCTCAAGAATATCTACAACATATTTCGACTGAGAAAGAAGGTAACCTCTAGATGAGTAAGCTACCTCAATACCCAGGAAATATCGAAGATAACTAAATCCTTCATTTCAAACTGTCTAGCCAACTCTGTCTTCAAAACTGAGATATCATCAATGTCATCATCAGTAATTATCATGTCATTAACATATAAGGAAAAAAATGATACAACCTGTATTAGTGCACTTAATAAAAAGAGCAAAATCATGACTACTAGAAACAAATCCAAGAGACGAGATCATAATAGAAAATTTCTCAAACCAAGCACATGGTGCTTATTTGAGACCATATAATGCTTTCTTGAGCTTACAAACATACTTAGAATCATGTGAAACACCAGCTGGACGCATCATATAAACTTCTTCTTGAAGATCTCCATTCAAGAAGGCATTTTTAACATCAAGTTGGGAGATATGCCACTAACAAACAGAAGCTACAACAATAAGAGTACAAATAGGAATCATTTTTGCAATAGGGGTAAATGTCTCCTAATTATCCATATCATACTGTTAAGAGTATCATTTTGTATCCAACATAGCTTTGTATCACTCAATAGACCCATCAAAATTAGTCTTGATCTTATACACCCAACGACAACTAACAATACTTTTATTAGGAGGTAAAGGAACCAAATCCCAACTATATGTCTTATGCAAAGCAGAAAGTTTCTTATCCATAGCTTACTGTTAAAGAGGATAAAAAATTGTCTCTTTATAAGAAAAGGACTCAGAGAGATGATGAATAGAAGCTAAAAAGAAAGTAAATGATGAAGAATAACAAGAATAAGCAAAATCTGGTAGTTTTGTGGACTTACGAATGCGTATGGATTGATGTAGAGGTGAATCCATAGTATCAAACGAAGTTTGAGGGACTGTAGATGAGAATGGAGCTTTAGGTATGTCGAATAGTAAAGTGTTAGTACCTACAGAATGATGAGTATAAATTGGTTGAATATATGAAGGGGTATCTGAGGTACTAAAAACCTGAGATGATAAACTATCAGAATCCTCATAAAAGGGATCTATATGAATAAGATCAGGGCTAGTCAAGCTATGAGTAGTGGATGAAATAGAAAAGAAAGGTATATGCTTGAGAAAGACAACATGATGAGACATATAAAGTTTCTGGGTTATTGGATCAAAACAACGATACCCCTTTTTACCTTTATCATAACCCAAAAAGACACAAATAGCAGATCGAGATGACAACTTATTGCATTCTGCATGAGGACGAATAACAAAACAAATATAACAAAAAACTTTAAAGAAGGAATAATTAGGGACATACCATATAACTTTTCAAAATGAGAGAGACTTGAACTATGAGAAAATAAAATTGTATTAATTAAATTTACAATAGTAAGGACAACTTCTCCTCAAAACTTACTAGGAACAGAAGTAGATAATAAGAGAGAACAAGCAGTTTTAACAATGTGCCTATGTTTTCTTTCAGCAACACCATTTTGCTCAGGAGTATCTGTACATGAAGTTTGGTGAAAGGTTTCATATAAAGCAAGCAACTCATAAAATTTATTAGAGGTGTATTCCCTACCCAAATCACACCTAAAACATTTGATAACAATATAATATTAAGTTTTGACAAGAGCTCGAAAGGTTGTATACATTTCAAAGAATTCAGAATTATGTTTCATAACAATAACAAGTATGATCATCAATAAAAGAAACATAATATCAAGACCCTCCTTTTATGGCAACAAGAGAAGGTCCCTATACATCAAAATGAATCAAGTCAAATGGGGAAGAAGAAACAAAAATACTTCAATTAAAAGGTAAAGCAGAAAATTTCACCAGTTTACATCCACTATAATCAGAAATATCACAAGTTTGCAAAATTTCTAAAGCTCATATGGATGCTAAAAATCCCAAATGAGAAGATAGAACATGACCTAGACAAGAATATCATAAATAAAAACTAAAAGATGAAAGACTCAAATGAAAAGAAGATAAATCAATAGTACTAGTAACAGCAACAATAACTAGCACTTTTAACTTATCCAAAATATAGAGTTCATTCTCCCTACGACCTGTCCCAATCAACTTTTGAGACTGCAGATCTTGTACACAATAAAAAAAAAAGAGAAAAAAATAACTAAATAATCACCAGAATCACATAATTGTCCAATAGAAGCAAGATTCAATATGAGTTTCAGAATAAGATAAACATTAGAGAGAGACAGGTGAGGTATGACAATAGAACCAACAGCTACTAAAGGTATGAGAGTGACATCAATAGTCATAATAGAAATGGAGGGCAAAGGTGACACATAAATAAAAGATGAAGAATCTGGAGACATATGATGTAAAGCACTAGAATCCAAGCCCATTCAAAATGTGACATACCTGAGAAACTATGAGGCAACTGACTTACGGAAAGAGAAATGAACATTGCTTGTAGCTGCAAGGAGAGAAACTTCTGAAATTACTCAGCTAGAGTACTAGGATTGGTGATAGAGCCTGATAGAGCTACTGTTGCAGTATTGTGGTGTGAAGATTTATAACTCTGAGGTGGTCTATGAGCATTAGATCGTGACTAGTTTTCAAGCTTCCAAGCTTGATTCTGCTATTTCAACTTAGGACACTAAGCTTTTCAATGACCTTTTTGCTTACAAAAACTGCATTTGTCAAAGGCAACCTTTGTGTAAGGCTTATTATGATGATTAGAGAATGACTTAGAGGGTATTACTAGTATAGAGGGATTCGAAGTAGAAATAATTTTCTTTTCAGAATAAGACTAAAAATGTATTTCTTCAGCCAATAACTCACTAACAATAGAGTCAACAGAAGGTAGTGGAGAACGATGCAGAATTGAACCTCTAAATCCTTCAAAATCATTGCGAAGTGCTGTTAAAAACTATACCAATTATTGCTGCTCTTTACGGTTAATATAGGCTCTACATGCCTTTAATTTTATTGATTCTGTAAGAGCCAATTGATCCTAAAGATTTGTTATAGCAGAATAAAACTTCTAAATACTCATATTCTTCTAATGAAAAGTTCATATGTCATTCTCTAATTGATATTGCTTTGCAAAATTTGATTGCATGAATAACCTTTACAGATGATCCCAAACCTCCTTTGTTGTCTTATTTTTTCCAACCGCACACCTATGGAATGCTCAACAAAATTGTTGATCCAAGTAATAATCTTTGCATTCTTTGCTTCTCATGTATCTATTAAAACAACATCCCCCTCCCTCCTCAGTATTCTTGGGTTTCACGTAAGTTCCACTAGCATATCCCCACATGCTTTTATCCTTAAGGAAACTTCTCATTACATAACTCCAGTACGAATAATTCTTTCCATCCAATCTTACACGCACAGATTGAAGCAAATCATCTCTTTCAGTAGCCATAATTAACAAACAAAGAAAACTAGAATGCAAAAGTAGCGAAAGATAAAATACTAGATTGTAGAAACTAAACATATATCGTAGAAATTGAACAAATATTTTCTTAAAGCTATACGATTATCTTAAAACAAAAAATTGCAGAAACTAAATGAAATAACAACTTATAGAAGTTGAAGGAAAGACAAAATAAAAAATTGTAGAAGTTTGATCCACGAAAGCTGTGTTTGAGATTAAGAAAGCGTTTGGCTGCGTGGTAGCTTCCACGTTTTAATGCCACCACAAATATCAGCTGTTTGGTAAATGATAAACCATTATTTACTGTTAATCGGACCTACCAAAATTTACGTATCGTCTGCGTTCTGTTGAAAGCAGCTCCAAGCTGCTTTACCTGCGTCTGTGTGATAACCAGTGAAGTTTTCTTCAAATTGTGTCTCAGCGAACAATGTACCTTGTCATACAAAGACTGTTCTCATTTGATAATTTTTCCATCCTTGGAATATATATATATATATATATATATAAAAGTGAATTGCATTGTTCACTCAAAACAAATAAACAGTGCAATTCACTTGCACCTTTTTTTTTCAATGTATTTATTTTTTGTATTTTTAAAAAAACTAGTTTATAGTGAATTAAATTTACTCGTATTGTGAACAATATTTTTCCCCTGAAAAACTAGTGTAGAGTAAATTAAATTCACTCGCACTGTAATATTAAATTAATTTTATTCCTTATAATATTTTATCTAAATTTATTGCACGCTCAAAAAATTATGGAAACTGTAGTTCTTGTCGGATGAATTTTGTATATAATGGAATTGTAGATGGTTTAATGGAATAATAAAAAATATTTTATATAAAGTATTATTTATTTCATCATATAATAGCAATAGTTAAATCAACAATATTTAAATTAAAAACCATCAATATTAAAATATATTTTTTAAAATTATTTTATAACTTCAATTTCAAAAGTATTCTTAACCAAACACATTAAACTATTTTTTGTTCAACCTCAATTTCAACCACAGTTTTAACCAAACACCTATTTTTTCAAACCAACTCAACTAAAAGTACTTTTTATAAAATAACTTTTTTCAAACCACAACCACAACAGCTACCGCAATACCAAACACACTCTAAGTCTTGTTCCATAAAACCAGTTATGATACCATGTTAAATCAATCCAAATTAAAACAAAATAAATACGAATATAAGAGAGAAGGAGGTTTAAGTTTTCATTAATCTGTTTATTCTAAAGTGTTTGTTTTAACCTATATACGAAGAGATTATATATAGGCTAAACAAAAAATATAATTCTACCTTTATAAATAAAACAAGATAAATGTTTTTCTTAACAATAACATCTTCATAAACATAACCAAAAAAGCAATTACAAGCAAGAAATGCCAGCCAAAGTTATAATAGCTACCTAAAGCCAGCCAAAAGCTATGAAAGCTAGGTGAAATCATTGAAAGCCAAGCCAAATAAACTCTCCTTAACCCTCACTTTATTTTTTCTTTTTTTTTGTCTACACAGGTACTAACTTAAACATCAAAGAGTTTATTATATTTCAAGGGACTTAATTTTTCAGGACTAGTTTAAAAGTCTAAAATAACACTTAGGAGGGTAGGGGGTTTGAATTAAAGCTTAATTGAAAGTTTGGTACTTTAACAAATTTTATACTTCAATTTCAGCAACCACACACAAGTACACAAGGCACAAATAAAATTTGATAGAGAGTAGGATAGACACATCAATTTTATAATGGTTCTGACAAATCATCTACTTTACTCCTTGAACTTTCATTCAAGTATTCATTATTAACTCACAATCTTTTTAAACCATTGAGACCTAATTGATACATTAATATTTTTACAGAATCAAGATTAAAAAACTTTTCACTCATACTATTTTTTAAGGATCAAGATTAAACCTTTCAATAGCTCACAACCAATATTTTTCCATATGGTTCAAGTGCTCTTTCCACTTTCACAATAGTTATATTCATCGTAAGAATATTCACACCTTACAATGAAGAGAATATTACAATAAAATTAGGCTCAAGTTTTTATAAAAGTAATCTAGCTCAAGAGTGTGAAACAATGATTTGAGGTAGAAAGAGTTTAAAGCTTTGAGAAGATTATGGAAATAATAAAAGCTTTTTAGATAAAATAACTTGTATGTATCAAATGTTGTAAGCTTGTGTGTTATTTTACAAAAAGTGAAAGACTAGTATTTATATGTAAACCCCCGGTTAAGATATTTTAAACTATTAAAATTTTAACTTGGAGATAAAATGGGTTAAGCTATATTAAGGAAACTAAATTAAATGTCTAGGGGTAAAATTAAAAAAAATAAAAGGAGGATATAACATTATTTTTTTAGCCAATATGTAAATACAAATAAATGAAACTATAAATGCTTAATTTGTTTTCTCTTAAATGCCGACAATAATAAAGAGAAGAAGGAAGAGGGTTTTCTCATATTATTTTCATCAATTCTGAGTGGGAGATTCTACAAATTAAAGGGGTTGAGTAAGATTTAGGCTAAATTGGTGAGGAAAACAATATTTAGGCAGGAATCTAGAGAGAGTAAGTGAGATAAATTGGGAGTTTATAGTTAAAAGGGTACTGACCAAGAGGAAGAAATAAGGAGTGTCGAGAAATTTTGATTGGTTGTGTAACATTCCTATTTTCAGAATCAATTATATTAATCATATAATGAAAATTATGCAGAAAATTGATTTTTTGTTGAACTTATCTAGGACTTGTTGAAATTTCTACTAAAATTTTCATAGTGTTTTCTTTATACTAAGAGATCCAAGTTATTGACAAATCATCTTGCACAACCTTATATACATTTCTCAATCATATCACATTCATGTTGGACCTCAATAACACATCATACAAGATACATACATAACATTTCACCTAATCATTTCTTTCCCATTAAACACACATAATTATAATAATGGAAATGAAACAATGTTAAGTTTACAAGCACAAAATAGAATAATTTTATGTCCCGACACTTAATGTAAAAGGAGTACTATTATGCATTAAGTCATTTAGTTCCTTAAGGACAAAATACAATGATATTCATTGACTCCTTTAATCATACAAAAAAGACCAGAGAACCTAAAATACTACTCCTAGTGTGAATGTGAAGGACATGCAATTTCATAAATTTTAGAATAAATAGATGAAGAATAAAATATAACAAAGAAGGAAAATCATACAATACATGCACATATAATTAAAAATATATTCAACAATGTGCAATCATAGTTCTTGTAAATTCTCATTTAACCTTCCATTATTACATTTCCATTCATCATCCTTGAAATCGCTCAGCATTTTCACTCTATGAATATTATTAAATGTATCTCCCCTTTTTCTATTTCATCGGGGATACTAATTGTACTACTTCTTCCAAAATCCAGGGATGTCAATGCCGACACTAATGACTCTCATCAGTGTCTTTAGTCGCCCATTTCAGGATTAACTAATCAAATCCTTAGAAATGCCGACATCAACATGACCTGTTAATTAGTGTTCCATACTACCATGGAATATCTTAAAAAAATGCTTATTTCAAGGGTCTTTGACATTATTATCTTTCAACTCAGGAAAGCTAATCAAGTTTCATGAGCCTGTCAATACCGACATCACCCATCCATATCATTAACTATTCTTAACCCGAATAGTTAATCAAGTTCAATATTTCTCATCCTATATAATGGTCATGCCGATGTTAATAAACCTTACTAACTTTATTAGCTTCCAATATTTGGGACCGGCTAATCAAATCCCAGAAACAATTATTTGTGAAATTCATTACTAATTCATTATCCCCAATCGAATCCATAACTCAAATTTGATTTTTAATTTCTCCTTTGTTTCATTTTATCTTTTCTCCTTTCGGTCTCATTTATAGGCACAAGATTTATAAACTAAACAGATTATTAACTTATCATTATTCAAGAATAATATAGGTATAGAATTCCTACCTGTTGTGGAGGCCCAACTCCTATTTCTTTATTGTGGTTGCACCCCTCTTACGGTTCCTCTTGAATTCACAAATACATCATATTATTCCATACTCAATCACATTTCATAAAATAATAGTAGTAACGATGACAACATTCATTTTTCTTTCACCATTGTTCTTTCCTTGCCTTTACATCCCCATTATTATCCCTTAGGATTTTCAGTTCATTCCTAAATCATAACGAATGTTATGAATTAAATTTTAAATAAGGTTTATTTCTTTTTAAAAGTCAGAACATGACACTACACATTTCACCAAGGAAGGGAAAATGAATTCTACCCTTGAATGGCGAAGTTTTATCGTTTTGTCAATTTGACCGAATATGCCCTCATATATTTACCTATATTTCGAGTTCTAGAGCCCCAAATTAAGCGAGGTCAGATTTGTTGGAAAGCTAACATCTCTGGCTACAAATTCTCTAAGAAAATTTCCCTAAATTTTATCAATTTGAGGCCCAAATCCTCTCTAGAATGGAGGTAACAAATTTGTCCAATTTTCATCGATGATTTTTAAATGAACTTTCCATTATCCTCACTTCCCTTTTTCTTCTACAACAATTATTTTCTATGTTTTCCTACATTTTATGATTCCTTCTAAGCCAAAATATGAGCTACACCCTTGGGTAATAATTTCGTTTCCACTTTATGTAATACATGCATATAACTCACGAAGCCTCCTCTTATCAAGTTTTTATGCTTTTTCCCTATTAGTGAGCTTTTCACTACAACTAATTCATGCATCATGAACACACAACATGCCATAATTATTCTTCCCTCCCCTCAATTGGTTATTGGTTAAACTTGGCCTAAGGGGACTAAGGGTCCTTTATGGTCATTTTTGTTTTGCCTTATTCACTCATTGTTAACATTATAATCACATACTCTAAGATTCATCAAGCATAATTTCAGAATTTCTCCCCCCAATTCAACCCTCATATAGCTAGCCACTCATGTCTCTAGGTTATTGATTTTTCTTTGGCAATTTTGCATGCTTTTCATTCTTAAAACAACTTATAGTAGCTCAATTAACTTCATTCTAACAATTTATGCACTTCTCCTAATTTTCACATAATAAATCTAATTTATAAAATCTAAAATTAGTGTATAATTCATAATCAATTTTCAAATTGGTTTTCATAATTAGGTCTAATGTCCTTACCTTGAGGAAGTTTAGATTTTCAGCTTAACTTGGGTAGATAGTTTTAACCTTTTCTCCCTTGCATGTAGCCAGCCTCTCTCCTCTCTTTTCCTCCAATTTCTTCACTTGTTTCCTTGTTAAATTCTTTGTTAATGGGTGTCCTCTCTACTTAATGGTTTAAGGTTTGCATAGTCCTAGAGGATTTGATGTTTTTCCCTTTCTTTTGGTGAAGAAAAATTCTGAAATCTCCCATTCCTTTACACTAGATGTAGCCGACCATTCAAAAAGGAAGCAATGGGGTATTTATAGCCCCATTCTTCCTAGTTACACATTGACACCTTTTATTTTCTTTTCTTCACAATTTGAGTCATACTCCTTATGCCTTTCATATTTTTCTTATTTGATTTCATTGTTGTTGTTATTATTTAACTATTTTATTATTATAATATTTTTTGTATGAGTTTTGATCTCGGGATTTTACAGGTTGAGAATCGAAGCTCATTTTATCACTAGGTAAGGAGTATTAGACTTGAATATGTAAGCCTAAATTAATTCAATTAGAAAATTGTGTTTAATTTTTAAATTTTTAGGCTAGGGTTCTTGAAATAAATTAAGGGAAATGAGAAATTCATATTGTAAGTATGATTGTGATGAAAATAGATGAAAACAACTTAGAATGATGATAAAATGAAGAAAAACTCCTAGGATTGTTAAGGATGGTAGTATTTATGAGGATTAAGTTAAAAATGGCTAGATTTGCCAATTCCGAAAATTGACAAAGAAAAAATAAAATAAAATATTGTTTTGGGTGAAAGACTTAAATGATAGAGGTTATGTGAGTGAAATCCTACTAGTAAATTATGATTAATTTATGAGTGACATTAAATTAAAATACTTTATGGGAATGAGAAAAAAAGTCGGTGATTAGTTTAAAATGATATGATGTTATATTAAATCATTTTATGTCAAAGAATGGAATAATTGAGTGAAAAGTTAAATTCATGATGATTTGAGGATTGAATAGTAAATGATATTGTATGCCTAATGGTACATGAGAGGTAGCAAGTTCAACTCAGCAGCAGGGGACTTCTTCACGAGTTTAGGCACCGCGTAGGTGTTTCAGTAGCACGTGACTTTTTCACGAGTTCAGGTACCAGATAGGTGTTTTCCACCTTCACTGCGCATAGCATACAAAATATTCTTAGAGTTTTGTATAGTTATATTATTAGAGTAAATTGTTTGATAATATTTATGGCATGCATATAATTATGAAATTAAATGTTTAGACTAATCAACCATGATGGGGTTAGTGACATCCATGTTTTGATCACTGATGTCATAACAAACTTTTAGATTTCCCCAAAAATTACCTTTTTTCTTTTAAAATGAAAAGCAACAAAAAAAAGAAAATGAAAAAGACTAGAAAATTAAAAAGAACAGGTTGAGAAAGGTGTTAAATGCATTGAGGAACCAAGTTAGAGTGTAAGACAAAATCAAGAACCCATTTGTACCCAAGTTCAAACATCAATGCAGATACAAGATCAAACTAAATAGTTATTAGATGAATTTGCACCAAAATTAAGTTCAAAAATTAATTTGGGTCAAATTAATTTTGTTAGGGACTTTAATTGGTGAAAATTAAGTTTGAAAACTTAATTTGGGCTTAATTAAGAAGATTGAATTTTAAAGGACCAAATTTAATTTCTACGAAGTCAATTGGTTGAAAATAGGAACAAAATCATAAGAAAAATAAAGTTTTGGGGTTAATTAAGGGTAGAATTGAAGAATTTCAAGACCAAGGACCAATTTGTAAAAGGCGCAAAGCTTCAGTAGTTAAAATCAGCAAAATATTTTGTTATTTTGTGTACAAATGACCAAATTCTAAAGTTTTAATGTATATTTTATAAAAAAAATGCATCTTCATCATACTTTGAAGAATACAAAAAAATATTTAATAGGTATTACAACAAGTTTGCAATTATTAATTAGAATTTGGCTAAAATTTCAAATAAAAACCCTTTTTTTCCTTGACTTTTAAAATAGTTAGGTTTTGACTTGATAAGGTAAGAATTTCCTTACCGAGTAGTACTTTTTTCAAACTTTAAACATACTTGTTTTAGGCTTTCAAATTGTTTAAGTTTTAACCCGATGAGATAGGGATTTCCTTACCAAGAAGAACTTTTCTCGAACTTTAGATATATCAACGAATAGAAATATAACTTAGAACAAACCACAAAGTAGTTTATCATCGGTAGGTTCCCCTTGCATAACTATTTCCCTTACCTAGACTCTCGCAAACTATTACATTTTCTAGTGACCATAATACTAGGTGGTAACTCTCTTTTCCCTTTTTTTTTCTTTTTACTGATAAGAACACGAATTCCTTGTCCCTTCCACCCATATGTAACCCCGATAACCCTGACCCGGGAGGATGATCGCCGCAATGTCGTATACATGCGACATAATAACAACTCCACTATGGACTTCTCGTGGACCAAACTTTGTTTTTTGTCTGATTGTTGTTTTTTATTTTAAATTGTTTGGTCTATATGTTTATTTTTAACATGCACTTATCATTTGCTTATACGCTTTAATTTTTGTACATATTTCTCATGCATTGTATAATATTGCCTCATGCATCAAATGTCTTAATTTTTCAAGCACATAAACTTCTAGATTAGGTGGGGAATTAAGGATCTGCCCTATGATTATTGATTAGGGTCCAGATGCATGAAACACCTAACTCATCATATCTGAGTGCTTGCTTGGTCATGATGGACATACATGTTTTAATCATTCCTTACAATGCCCCTATACTATCTTTACAAAGACCATCATTGGACAAATCTAAGACCCTTTTGAAACTAAATAGAAAACATATTATGCTTACTTTAAAGTCTGTTTGTTTACGTGGTTGCTTCTGCTTTTGAAGCAAACCACATCAAACAATTGTATGGTAAAGTAAAAAACACAGTTTATTATTTATAGGGACCAGTGCATTTCATGTTTAAAACACAGGTAAATTCAAAGCAGCTCTGAGCTGCTTTTCTTCTTCTGTGCAGAGTGAATTTAATTCACTTTACACTGTTCACTTTTGTGAAGTGAATATTAATAGAACAAAAAAAAATTATATAAAGTATTATTTATTTCATGATGTAATAGTAGTAATTAAATCTACAATATTTAAATTTAAAACCATCAATATATATATATATATATATATATATATATATATATATATATATTTAGATATTTTATAACCTCAATTTAAAAAGTATTCTTAACCAAACACATTAAACTACTTTTTATTCAACCTCAATTTTAACCATAGTTTTAACCAAACATATATAAATATCAAACCAACTTCAACTAAAAGTGCTTTTTATAAAACAATTTTTTTCAAACTACAACCACAAAAACTACCACAATACCAAACACACTAATATAGAACCTGTCTCTAGGCTGTATGTGCTAACTATAATTTGCATCAAGACAAACCTAACCATGCTAATTCTATATTACAGGATTCTGAACTAAAATCATAACTTTCGTAAAATACTCATCTTTTTAAGAATTTAAAAAAGAATCTGAGCTGACACGAGTGATTGAGGGAAATAGTCCAAGAATCGATGTTAGTGGATTGCAACACATTACTAAGATAATTCACATGATAAATGATTTGGAGAAATTGCTACCTATTATTGGCTATGTCAACGAGACCCTCTTTAAAAGGTGTTATATGAGGATTCAACTGCTAATGAGGCTTCCAGCACAAGCAATGATTGTAAAAGCTTTATTGAACTTTTAAGATCACAATTACAGGTGTTTTATTTTTAGGAGTATCGAGATGACACCTACCTTACAAAAATATGAAAGGATCCTATATTTTTCCAAATAATAGCCACAAGATTTACCTTAGGAGAAAATTTGAAGAAGATACAACTTTAGAGATAATCAAGTGCCTAGGAAAAATTAGTCAGTGTAGAGTAGCTAATAAAGGATTCGAGTGGAGAATCATCAAAGCTTGCATGAAGAAAAATATTGAGGAAGGCAAGTTGGGAGATGAACAGTACAAGCTAGTGGCCTTTTGCTATATTTGATTTGTTTTTCTTCCCATCTAAAATTAGAGTCATCCGTTTAGAAGCTAGTGGTTACACTTATGCAAACACACACAGATATTAATCCAAAGGTATACTCATATCAAATACAAACATACATATAAGTATTTCCAAACATGTTTATTTGAATTACTCACGTATACAAACACATATATTTTATCAATATTATTTACAAAGGCATAATTATATCAAGTATTAACACGTATTTAAGTATCTCCACACATTTACTTGAATTAATCGCAATGACAAAGCTGTAATTGGTGCTCCCGAAATACCTAAACATATTCCAACAAATATCGAATCAATTCCAAATCCGAACGAAATGAAATAAACCTTGACACTCCATCATTAATAAATCTAAACTTTCTGCTAGAAATTCTCTTAAAAAATTTCTTTTACATTCAGGGGCCAAATTGCATTTTTTTCATCAATGATCAAACTTAGATTCACCATCCCAGAATTCTAAAATATATTTCAAGGGTCAAATTAAAATTTTTTAAAATTTAGAAACTAAAATATAATTTTCACAAATAAATAACTAGAATAAAATTTTATCATCTTCACCTCGACTACTCTTTCCAGATTTTCCAGCAAAGTATATTACACCATTCCTACCCATAACACATTCATTAAACAAATCAATCATTTAATGTTAAACTCATAACAATAATAATTATTTTTAATAAAATAAACCTCAAATATTTAGTAACCCCAGTACAACCAACATCACGCTTAACATAAGAAATTATGAGTAACAAACATATATCTTACCTTGAAAATCTTGAAATCCATCCATCATCCATCGTTATCAAATCATGTGAATTGTCTAATTTGCCTCTCAATCATTAATACCCATAATAATACACACAAGGGCAGTATTGGTTTTTCATATCTATTTTATTTTTATTTTTATTTTTAGGGTATTACAAAAAAGTGTTTCCTGACAAGAAATTCTTTAATGGCATGTATCACATTGCTAAATTTCTTATGTTTCCCATCTTATTGTACATGCAATATTTAAAGAAAATTAAATGGAATTAAGAGCTGACTTCTTGTTGTTCATGTCTATGATATATTTAATTTTGTAGTCTATTTACTCACTCAAGCTTGAACAGCTTCTTTACCAATTTCTGGAAATGGTGTTGAAGGTAAATAAGGTGTTATTTGATTTGATTGTGAAAGGTTTTTTATATATCATAAGTAGAATAAAAATCAAATTGCACAAGAAATAGCAACAAGGTCATGAGCACACCCATCATTTATGGAAGACAAGGTGCAGAAAAGGAATTTGAAACGGGGAGCAAGAAAACTCTGCAAAATTGATAGATATTAGATAGCTACTAAGAAATAACACCTGATTTCATATGAACTTAAAAATTCAAGAAATCTTAATATGTCTTTTATTTATTCACATTTTACAATCACCTATGGAATCTATCCTCCTTAACACGGCTTAATCCTTAGATTTGGAAGCCTTTGGATAAAAGATTTCCACAAAATGGTAACTTCTTCGTCACACATGACAATTTCTAAACGTTTGAGGTTCTCAACTGACGAAGGCAGCTCTGAGATTGAACACCCATTCATGAATAGCTTTCTTAGATTATGTAACCTTCCGATCTGTTTTGGCAAGTGACTGATGTTTGAGCAATCAGATATGTCAAGAACACTCAACTTGGACAATTTCTCAATAGCTTCTGGCACCTCTTCCAATTGAATACAGAAATGAAGGCGAAGCACTTCCAAATTCTCCAGCTTACCAATTTCCTTGGGAAGTTCAGACAGCTCCCAACAGCTACTGATACTGAGTTTCTTTAGGTGAACGAGATCAAAAAACCAAACAGGAAGGTTCTTCAGATCAATACAACGGTCAATGCTGATCTCTGACAGGTTCGAGAAGGAACTTGATATCTGAATTCTAGAGTTACTAAAAGCCTGATCAATGTTACACATAACTAAGGAAATCTTTTGAAGCTTTCTCAGTTCTAGAGAGGACAAGCCAAGTGATGGAATTGAAACTTTCTCCAGCCTAATTCTCTTCAGATTGAGCAGAGAACAAAGAAGTGGGAAATTACTTATTTCAGCTCGCACAAAACCATAGTTTGTGATCAAGAGAGCCTTCAGTTTATCCATTTTCTTCACGAACTCTGGTAGCATGTAGTTCTTTGAGCGAATGTTCAGAATTAGAACCTCAACATCAGGTGCTTGCAAGTTAGGCCAGCTCGGTTCAAATGTTTCATCTGTAAAAATGATGTGAGAGGAATTAAAGATGGCAGACTCCAAGTTATCAGATGTTCGTAAAAAATGTTATAACTTGCTTTCAGCTAGCCTAGTTGCATGATAAAATAGCATGGGGACAACAGTATGAACCTGTGGTGATAGATAAGAGGTAGGCACTGATGTGTTGCTTTCTTTGTTCCCTCCACCACTTCGGAAGTTTGCTACCACTTATATCTATGATTAGTCTTTTCCTTTGTTCACCAGGCTCTGAGCTTATTTGATCATTGGCAATCTGTCGGAGAAGATCATGCTGCATAACATAGTGGTCGTTGTAATAGCCATCAATTTCACTTGCATCTTTCCTGGTAAAATTTGAATGGAAACAAGCATTTACTTAGCAAGATATTCTAATAATAACTTAAAGAGAAAATTCCTTGTGGACATCTATCTTCAAATTTGAGAAGCTACAACACTCTTTCTGCAATGATATCAATGGAGTTCATAAACCAGTTAAATTAACAAGAAAAAATAAAAAATAAGACCAGTTTGAATAACTCATTAGTTCTAAATTCATCTAGCTCAAGTTTCCTCTACTTCTCTACCATAATCATTCTAAATGAAGAAATGAAGACAAATTTAACATTCTCTGTGTATCCTCTCAGGCACATCAAATAGGATATTATGCATAAGACAATCGCAGCTGAAGGTTAATTAAGACTTCAACACGTCGGATATCAACAACACTGCCAGAAACTTACTTAAACCGCTGCTCAAGAAACTAAACCAGTAGAAATTATTGTCACAATACAGAGAATAATAGTGCCTGATTACCTTCCCACTTCATGATTAACCAAATTCAGGGCGTCAAGGTCATGGAGCCTGGCAACAGAAGCCACTCCATTTTCATCATGATCATGCAATTCAACCCACATATCAATGAGAGCAGTGGCAGGGATCCATTGGCCTTCAGGAAATGAAACTAGGTCCATGTAGCAGTCCTTTACCTTGACGTTATTATCCAAGACTTCCAAGCTTTGATGGAGACAATTACGCAGAGCAGTGTTTAATTCAACAATAGAACCACCTTTAGACAATTCCAACACAGTGTTTTCCCAGACTTCTGCAGGCCGCCCGCACAATGATCTTCCAAAAACAGTAAGGGCCAGTGGATTCCCCTTACAGGCTTTCACTATCTGAAGTACAAATAAAATTCAGCATCTTATAAGTTGATCTAAGCACTCTCTCTTTCTCTCTCGAAGTGTACGATTCAAGTAAACCTATCCTAAAGTCAAGTAGGTATGACACCCTAATAAAATTCATGCATTGGTATTATGCCCTTTCTCATCTCAGTTTTAATAAAAAGAGTGACTGCTAGCAAAGGTAAGCAGATATGATTGTGATAAAATTGTATGGAACTACATTGCTCTATAATTCATTTTGCTGTTAAAGATCAAGTACATAACTGCATATTGTGTGAGAAATTGAGAAAGCACCTCATTCAAGATACTTTCATCTGGATTGTAACAGCTCTGATCGGCCAGGATTGCTGAGCTAATAAAAAGATTCTTGGCATCCACCTCATTCAACCGCTGCAGCCTATGTGTACAAGGAAATCTTGGGAGCACACATGTTGATGTCACCAAAATCTTGTAATCTGGAATCTGGAACTTCAATTTATCAATGAGGAACTCGGATTCAGGCCAAACATCATCGAGGACTAACAGTATAGGATTAGGTCCTGTTTGCTTCAGCAGTTTTTCCAAGTGATTGACAGCATCATCATCACTTTGAAACTCAGGCACATGTGGATGTCCCTTACGCAGAAAGAGATTCTGTACAATTACCTTCAGGTTTGGTTTCTTGGAGACAGTAACAAAGAAGATGTTGTCTTTAAATTTTCCTGTTCAAACACAATTAAAAGTTGGTTTTTAAATGAGGCAATTTACTGGGAAAAAACAGGTCCCAAATTGTTTAGAAGGAAACAGTTCTTGTTGCTGATATCTGCCAATAACGTTTCTTAAAGATTTTAAACCCCAAAAAAACAGCTCCCAACGTTGAAAAGCAAATTTATGTTTGAATGTAATAGTCATTAAATCTTATGGAAAAGGCATCACCTTTGAAGTATGTTCAAGTTGTTAACGAAGCTTCCTCTGTGCGCTTAAATTACAGTGTGTTTATAAAGAAAAACTAAATAAAGAACCATGCGATAATTTAAGACTTACCTTTAATAGGTTCTTCGTGACAAAGCTTTTTAGCCAATGTCGTCTTTCCACATCCTCCAAGAGCAGTTATTACTACCACGGAAAACTCATTCTTGAGCAGTTCTGTCTTCAAATCCTTCAACTGCTTGTCCAGTCCAACGATAATCGCTGGTGGCTCGGGAGGTAAATACAGAGGAAAAGATGCAGGGATCTTTAGGCATTGGATCTCTTTATGAATGTTCTCCATCTTCTCATCAATCCTATTTGCCTTGTCCTTAATGTCTATCACCTCCTGATGCATAACTTTCACATCATCTCTTGTAACCTGCACCTTCTCATCAATGCCTTCTACCTTGTCCTTGATGCCTTTAACCTCAAAACGTGTAGCTTCCACCTTCTCATCAATGCTGTTTGCCTTGCCCTTGATTTCGTTTGCCTCCTTATGAATTGCTTTCGCCTCATCACTTGCAACTTCTACCTTCTCATTAATGATTTTTGCCATGTCCTTGATTTCTTTCACCTTATCTCTTGTAACTCCCACTTTCTCATCAATCCTATTTGCCTTTTCCTTGATTTCGTTGACATCTTCCCTAGTATCAATAAGAATCTTTGTTCCTTTCAATGGTAAAATAAAATCATAGAACCTTTTAAGTGAATTATCGAAATCTCTAAGTTCCTCAGTGCAATTAGACGGTTTAAAGCAAGAACCACAGCAATTTCCTTTTGAGCATTTGCTAACAAGTTCCTGCCCTTCTTTTATTTGTTTCCACAATCTCCCTATGTCCTCATCTTCACGATCTAATTTTTCGTTTAACTCATTTATGCTTTCAACGACTGGAATTATAGAGTTGAGTGTGGATTCGATGCTCTTCAAGGTAGTTTCTAACTTTTTCTTTTTCCTCGTCGCTTCCTTCACAGATTTTAACAACTCCCCTAATACTTTCTCTGCAACATAACCAGCAACAACAAATTCCATCACTTCTCTTCGATGGAAATGTGCACTTCTTACTCTCAAGAATCCCACTTACTTCCAATTTTTCACATACTTGTTGATTTGGACCAACGTATCTCTCTCCAATTTTTTAATAAACAAATGTCAAGAATTTTGTTTTCTTCTTAGTCAATCACACCCATAAATGCCTTTCTTCTTTCCCATTACCTGAGACATGGAATAGAATACATGCTTGCTTCAAAAAGGATTTTCTGACACGATACTCTAATTCAATGGCATGTATCACATTGCTTGTTTTCTTAAATTTATTTCCTAATGCAATTTGAAAGAAACACTAACTAAACTAACTAACTAACCATACAAAGGAAGGAATCGAATGTAGAAAACAAAAAAGACATGCTGGGATTCAAGAGAATAATCACTTCCATTTACCTACAGCATAGCATAAGAACATATTCATCATTAAGACCTAGACTTCAAAGTTCAGATAGAGAAGGTTGCTGCTACCATGAGCATTGCAGCAACAATATTTTACCAAAGAAAAACCCTCAGTTAACTAAGATAAAATCCTTGAGCACAATTTTTTTTTCGAAATTCATAACGACTCAAAATTAATGGCCAATCCAATTTTCAGAGCATAGTACTGTCAACACCAAAGAATTTTCTCGTTACTTTGTTGACAAGCAACCATTGCACGCTAATCCCATTACCCCAAGGTAAGAACTAAGACCTATTGATCTATGTCAAGGTATCACTCAATAAATAAAATTAAGAACTATGCTAAGATTTATAATATCAAGAAACTGGTCCATCCGATACTTAAAAAGCTTTTGGATTGGATATGAGTTCTCTAACATAAGTTAGGCTTATGACCCCGAACTCAACATTTCTCAAAAAAACCTTAGCTAGCCTTTTCAGCAGTCAAAACATAACTATTTAGACAGTAAACTATTTAGACAGTAATTACAATATCATCACTTATGAAGCACTATTAGGTAAGAGCATAGCATAAATATAGGAATTTCCAACAACGAAAGAGCAAAGGAAGTATAAAGTGATACATTTTAACAAGTTGGAGAAAATTTCCATTCTGTGAATGGGATTCTTAACGCTACTTCTGTCATCTTTCCTTCCTTCTGTGATCTTTCTAACCAACTGCTACAATCTAATGGACAGCTGTGATGGGCTTTTGAGCTTTCCTCTTGTCCAGTCTCTGCACTTCAGATTGCTAAGGTTCTTGTGGCCCTGAACAGCCTATTTAATCCTTGACATGTCTCACCCCCATTTGGAATTACAAAATCCTGGCTCTTGCACTGTGGAATTTTTTTTTCCTTTTCATTTTTCAGCATCTTCTGTCAACGATAATTTTTTTTTATTATTATTGTTAGGATAATAATTCTTCCTTATTTGGTTGGTTTGGTTTCAGGATTAGGCGTTAGGTGTAAAGCGGCAACGTTAACGAAGCGTTCCAGAGGTAAAATATTAAAAATGTCAAGGTGTATCATGTTTAAATAACAATCGATGTATCAACTAAAAGAACATTTAACTGCAATTATTCCTAATTAATTAATACTTAGAGAAAAACTAAAAGAAAAAATGTTGTTTAGAACATTTAACTGCAATTATTTTTAACATATTTGTTACTGTTTTCATTTTATTTTTTATTTTTGTTAAAACCAGAAAATGTTTATGTTGTAAACTTTCATCCAAGAAGAAGAGTGTTATAATCCATTATTTTTAAGAATAAAGATTTTTTGTGTTTAAATAATGGGTAATCATATGTTCGTGTCAATATTTTATTTTTCAAAGTTTAAGAAGTTGATGATTAGTGGTGAAAGACTTAAAACCTACAAAATAATTTTTTTGTGGTGTTTTGAAACTCTTAAATGATAAAGTTGGTAACTTTTTAAAAAAATTACAATAAATAAAAGAATGAGCATTAAATTACAATAATGAAAGTGTTTATTTTTATTTTGGTATGATAACTACTTTCGGATTTAAAAGTATTAGTTCAAGAGGAATGAAATTGTGAACCCCTTACATGTATAATTCATGAGATATATATAGCCCACAAATCTTGTTTTATAGTTTGAGTGAAGGGGCTAGAGTGTAATTTTGCTCTAATAGCATTAATGAGAGATAAATATCTCTTACACGTATATTAATGAGAGATAAATATCTCTGACATTAACATTTTATGTTAAAAATTATAAAAATAAGCAAATTGAGCCTTGCAACCCAACAAGAAGCTTATAATGATTTCCAGGCTTTTAACCCATTGTACTTGGCACACTGCCAAGCCCATGATAAATGTGTATGGTAGCAAGCCAAACTCATGCCCACTTAAGCTTAGCACGTAGCTGAGCTTGAGGGCGTTAGGTCAAGCAAGACACCAAACATATATCTAATTAGGCTTAGCACAAAAAAGCCTAAGTTGATCGGCATGACAGTTCGCTGGACTCATGGTCAATTGGGCTTAACACACAATCTAGCCCAAGGTCAATAGGTTTGGTAGCTCGCTAAACTCACGTCTAATTAGGATAGGGGCAGCCAAACCTAAGGGCACTAGGTTTTAACAGCTCGCCAGACCCATACTTGTCTGGGCTCGACATGCAGCCAACCCAAGGGCGCTGAGTATAATAGCTTGTTAGGCTTGTATCCATTTGGGATTGGCCCATAGCCATACCCAAAGATGTTGGGTCTGAAAGCGTGCTAGACCCATGTCATCTAGGCTTGACATTATGCTAAGCTTAGAAATGTGGGTATAAATGCGATCCCTACCTACTTCTTAAGGAGTTATCACCCTGCCATTGGATCTTATATAGAGGGACTTAGGCTCAAATTCTTTTTTTTATAAAGTTGCCAAAAATATGGATCCATTATTATTATTATTGGTAGAAGATAAAGAGTAAAGAAAAATGAGTTTTAAAATCTCTTAACTTTTCATAGTTTATTACAGTTTAATATCTAGTTTTAATATGTATCACTTACACCATTCTATTCTTACAATATGATCAAATTGTAAAGAGCTTATTATGATGATTAAAAATATTCACAATGATACTCTCCCAACTTTATTGGATTAATAAACATTTTTAAAAAATAAAAAAATGATAGTCCCACAATCGATTTCTACAGACATATAATTATAGTTTCATCCTAAAATTTTATCATAACACAAACAAATCCTTTAAAATACTAAATATTTTATTATCTTCTATAATATTTTTGCCCTTGCAACCTTAAAAAAAATTGCATAGTTATAAAGTACACTTTTATTTTTTAATTAAAAAAATATGTGTTCTCATTATTTATTCAAATTGAAAATAAAAAAACATCACTATTGTAAAATAAGACATGAAAGATAGGAATAATTATCAAAACTCATAACCCAAATCATTGAGCTCACTAGGCTTAACATCCAAGAAGAAGAGTATTTGATAATGTTCCAAAATCCATTATGTTTAAGAATAAAGATTTGTTGTGTTTAAATAATAAGTAATCATATTTTCATGTCAATATTTTATTTTTCGAAGTTTAAGAAGTTCATGATTGGTGGTAGAAGGTTTAACATTTACAAAACAATTTTTTTATGGTGTTTAAGAACTTTTAGATGATAAAATCAGTAATTTTTTTTTAAAAAATTGCAATAAATAAGAGAATGAGTATTAAATTCTAATAATAAGAGTGTTTCTTTTTGTTTTGGTATGATAACAACTCTGAGATTTAAAAATATTAGTTCTAGAGGATAGAAATTGTGAACCCCTTATATCTTCATATGATATATATAGCCCATGAATCTTGTTCTTTAGTTTGAGTGAAGGGGCTAGTTTTAATATTCTATTCTATTTTTATTTATTCAAATTGGGATAAAAAACATCACTATGGTAAAATAGGACATAAAAGATATGAATAATTACCAAAACCCATAACCCGGATCATGGACCCCACTAGATTTAGAAAAAAATTATTTATTTTTATTTAATAATATGATAACAAAAATAAACACTTATAAAATTGAGTACTAATTAAATAGTAGAGTGTTTGTTTGAGACTACAATAATCTCAATCAAAATAAATTATGAAGACCAATCAAATTCAATAAAATATTGAAAGATAAAATTAAAAAAAAAGGACAAAAAAGCATTTAATAAAAATAAAAAAATGCATGGAAAAAAAAATAAAGATAGAATTAAAAAAAAAAACAAAAACCTCATTCATTGTTTATATAAATAATGAAAGAGATGAGGAAACCCCAATTTATTTATTGTAGTAGTTAATTTTTCATATCTTTAATAAGTAAGTTTCAAACTCTAAGTTTTGATATATATGAACTCTCAAAACCTCACATAATAAAAAGACAGTTTTCAATCTTGTGGTGATTACAATAAGATGTTTGGAAGTAGACGAGATCTTATTTGAATTTAATATAAATAAATGAATCTATTATATATATGATTTAAATTTCTAAACTTGTTTATTAAATTGATGAGATATAGATTTATTAATATGTTTTTATTATTTTTGGGTGAGTTTTGAAGAAAAGGAACGTGTTGCATAAGATATTTAAAGATTAAATGGAAAAAATCTAATAAAAATAGTGTCAATCAAACATCATAAACTTTTAGGCCCTGTATATGTTTCATGGAAAATGGCTTTTTAGAAATCATTTTCTAAATTTGTATATATTTATTTAGCATTGGTCAATATAAAATATTTTCAATCAAATAAAAAATTTGATTTGGTTTTTAGAAAAATATTTTTCTTTAATTTTAAGCAGAAAATACTTTTTAAAAGCTATAAAAAACTCTAAAATATCTTATTATTTATTAATTATATCAAATTTAATTTTAATTTTTTAGTTGTCATATATTTTTTTTAATTTTTTTTATAAAATTTAATTTAATTCTTATACCAACTTTAATCCCAATTCTTGTATAATAATGGAATTTAGAGAAGATAATTATTAGGGTTGTCAATAAAAAATGCCATCGTACGTTTACGCGGTTTAACCTACTTCTTATTTTGTTCTTATGAATTTTGTTTTGGACAATTAAGTGCAAAATAATTATTATGAAGCATTGACGGGAATAAATTATATTACACTAAAAAATTAACATAGACTATAGGGTAACACCCAAGAACTGTTCTTTTTTGTTGAGTTGTTAGCCAAAGATCTACATTATATATTTCTTTTGGTGCATGAACGTTGTTTCTTAGAGATCAAAAGGCATATATTTCTTTAACTCTGTCCTGATATATATATGGGTCCACACATGAGATTTAATTTGTTAATAAATTAAACTTTTAAAGAAGGACTCTCAGAGACCTTAAAGAGTAGGGGATGAAGTTTCTTTTTATCAAAACTTTAGTGGAGGCATGTACTTCTTTTAACTCTTCTATGGCCTCGCTTTTGATCTCTAGCTCTTCCTTAAAAGACTCTTGTTGTTCAAAACCAAAAACTTATTGCTTTTCAAACATGTATAGGCAAAATGCCTAGAGGCCTCTTGATTTCCTCTCATAGTAGACACCCTTTTTAAAGTATGTAATTTCAAGATCAAATACTAGATGCTAATGGCTTCATTGATCTTGTGCAAAAGAGGCTTTCTCATTATAATGTTATAGGTGGGT
>Ga0325410_1001219_pt1 | contig 28329 bp, 22 predicted proteins | sample PopdelMetagenome_16_FD_206182 | JGI IMG/M metagenome (GOLD analysis project Ga0325410, IMG submission 206182) | Populus deltoides microbial communities from Bellville, Georgia, United States - Xylem-PdIQD-R3 | ecosystem: Host-associated > Plants > Phyllosphere > Stem > Wood/Secondary xylem...
AACATTTACCATAAATTAAAGGTATCTTATATTATTAGATATGTTATTATAAAACATGCTTTAGTTAAGGAGTTATTGATACTTCAAGTGCAAAATGATGATATAAAACCTTGATAAAAATGCACTCTTAAGTACTAATCAAAAGAAATCTTTTCTGTTCTTTCTATACCTGTGATTATGTGGCAAGAAATGACAGTGATAGTAAAAAAAAATCTTTACCTCTATTTGTTAGCGTGAATGCCTTGTTGTTTTCCATGCAGTATGGACATGCTAGTTTCCCATGCGTATTCCAATCAGAAAGCATTCCATAAGCCGGAAAATAATTGATAGTCCACATCAAAGCCGCCCTCATAATAAAATTTTGTTTCCTCGATATATCATAAGTCAAAACTCCAGAGGACCACAACTGCACCAACTCATCAATCAATGGTCGAAGACAAACATCTATATTCCGGCCTGGGCTGCTTAGACCGGTTATGACAGTAGATAAAAACATGAACTCCGACCTTATACACATTCCTAGTGGCAAGTTATAAACCGTGAGTATGACCAGCCAACAAGAATAAGGAGCAGTAAATGACCCGAATAGGTTGAATCCGTCTGTACACAACCCAAGATGCGCGTTCCTTGATTCAGCTGAAAAGTGAGGATGCACACTGTTAAAGTGTTTCCACGCTTTATTGTTAGAATGATGCACCATCACTCCATCAACCGCATCATGTGATTGGTGCCATGTCATGTGCTCAGCAGTTCTTGGTGACATGAATAACCTCTGCAGTCTAGGTGTGATTGGGAAGTATCTAAGTTTTTTATATGCCACTGGAGTCTTTCCCTTACCAGTTCTGGGTTTGTAACGGGAATGCCCACATGTCATGCACTCGGTCAGCTCAGCATTTCAAGGTAGTATAACATGCAAAAGTTAGGGCACATGTCAATTTTCTGGTATCCTAAACCAAGTGGTTTCATTATGGACTTCGTAGCATAGAAGTTCTCTTTCAGCCTATTCCTTTCAGGTAAAATGCTTCTCGTCCATTCAATAATTTTGTCATACTCGGCCTCACTCAACCCGTGATTTGACTTGATGGTGAACACTTGTGCTATAGCCGATAATTTACTGTGGTTCGTGTAGCCATCCCATAATGGTTCGTCATAATCTTTCAACAAATCAAAAAACCTAGTTGCATCTGCATTAGGTTCTTCTTCTATGATTGGACATTGACTGACATTACCTTGATTAATTCTCATTGCATCCATAACCATATTCCTGTAAGGATTAGTGTTATCATTTGCTGCTTCATGCACGTTGAAAGCACTAGAAGTTGACCCAACTACCCTTTCTCCCATTCTCTTCTTACGAACAAATACTTCTCCATGTGCTTACCAACACCAATAATTCTCCATAAATCCTTTGTGTAGAAGATGCATCATTACAACATCTGGATGTAGATACTTTTTATTTTGACACTTTCTGCATGGACACCTAATACCGCCTCCAGTAAAATTTCTGGGAATAGATGTTGCAAAATTAATAAAACCCTGAACCCCATTACAATAATCAATCCTCTGCAATCCATGGGGTGAATCTCGATACATCCATGAACGATCATCCATGACTTCTATCGAACCTCTATAAAATTATGATGACAACATGTATTAATTAACTATGTTAGGTAAATAAATTTGCAAAAATATTGATTTACCTCGAGATTATCCAACAAACTAATTACAACTTCTCATAAATATTAAATATTTATTATCATTAATTATCAACGTCCATACAAATTAATACATATAAATTTACGAAAATTACAACTCCGCAATACCATTGATAAAAATTAAAACGGACCCGTTAAACAAACTATTAATTATTTCAAAACAACACATGTAATTCGGTAATTCAATAAAGTTTCAACAATTTACAAACAAATACAATTTTACAAATCTAAAACAAACCATAACAAGTATAAAATTATACATTCATATACTATAAGTTTATTTGAGAAATAACAATAAAACATGTACACATACTAAAAAAACAATAAAATTGACATTTAAATGTTAAAATTTAAAAAGATAGAATTACTTACAAAAAATGATAAAATCCATCGGTAAATCAGAACACGGATGCTGTGACCACAAAACTTCAAGAAATATGACTTGTTGTGCTGAGAAGAGGGAGATTTTTTTTTTGGGGGGGGGGAGGGCTGGTTGTTTGCAATAGAGGAGAGTTGGGATGGGGAAGAAAAAGGAGAAATAGAGGAGGAGAGGGTTGGTAGATGGTCATAAATTAACTTTTGCCGATGAATGTATTCGTCGGTGAGTCCGTTGGCCCTTCTAACGGTAAATAAGCCATGTCACTGCACAGAGATTCCAGTTTGAATCCCTCAGTGATTTAGTCGGCAATTTGAACGATGAATCTGTGAAAACCCTGGAAATTTATAATTTAAATATGTAGATGTGTAAACCCTCATGTAAATGTAAGACTGAAAGTGGTAATATTTCAATGAGTGATGGAAATCAAGATTAGAAATAATAGATAAATAATGATATATAATGGAAGAGATGACCTCCATAAAATGAATTTTGGTTTATAATTCATAAGGACAGAGAAACTGGTAACGTGTTTTGATGAATAAAATAATGAGAAAAATGACAAAATATTTTTAGAAAATAAGTGAGGTAATAAAGAATGCTTTATAATAAAGGATGGTGCAATAAAAAGGGTATGACTGAAGGTGCAAGCACCAATTAAAAATCAGTGATGTTATTTTGAAAACGGTAATAAGCCTGATAAATAAATAAAGGTGGAAATTAATGAAAACATTCCAAAATAATAAAATGACCGTAAAGGTTTAGAAGGATAATTGATATGATTTTTTTGTGAAGATTGAACAAGAAAAATCTAGATTGTTTATGAAAAGTCATGAACTAAACAAGTTACATTAGGAAGTAGAGCTCTCAATCCAATCATCGGATCAAGATGAAATTTTGCATGAAATCTATTAATATGTTTCCTACCTTGGTTAAATATCTCATCCCAATCGGAGTTTGGTAAAGACTAGCGATTTAAGCAGAAATAAACCAGATAGTTTACATGAAAAATAAAATAAAATACATAAAGGCATGAATGAGGGAAAAAATTGTAATTATGGAAAAAGGTGCCTATAAAACTGAAAGAGGCCACCAGTTAAAAAAAAGAAGAAGAAGAAAATAGAGAAAAGCGGATAGAGAGAGCGCTGCAGATTTTGGAGAAAAACCAATAATGCTCTAGTGGCCATATCTCTGGAATCCATCGTTGGATCATGTTGCATTGCGGAAATGTTGTTCTTATTACACTCCTCTACTAACTGACTGGAGAGATTGGAAGGACCATAATTTGTTTGACAGAAATCATCATCGGAAATTTCCTGGAAAACAAAAAGGAAATGCACCTGCAGGGCAGTTTGGTCGCCGGCCGATTTCTCTCTCTCCACCGTTGGATCATGCTCATTCTTGGATATGTGGTGTGCCTAGATGTTGCCATCATTCTGGACGGTGGAGATCGGAAACGCATTCTCCGGCAAGGTTTCGTGCATGTTTAACAATAGCTCATACATTTTTAGGTAAGCTCGGTTTTATGCAGATCTAGGGAGATCTAACCGTTGTATCATTATGACTTTGAGATATATTATGCATAATTATATGATATGTAGTCTGATTGTTGGGTTTAAAACAATAATCAGAGGTTGATGACTTATTGCCTTTTGAATCTATTGCTAGTTTTGGCAAAATGTAGTAAGCTTGATTAAATACATGTTTTGATGAAATTATAATTGTGTAGGTGTAGGTTTTATGGAAGATGTAATGGTAAAATATGTTATTGTTATTAGTATTATTATAGATTAATTGTGTATTCTTTATATGAGGGGAAGAATGATTATTGTGTAAGAATAGTAAGAAACATTGCTATATGAGCATGTTGATTGAATACAAAGCTCACTTGTTGGTTGTGTGGATATAAATGGGGTGGAACCATGAAGAAATTGAAATGAAAGAAATTTGGAAAATAAAACATATTTAAAGCTAGTCATAAGTATTTTTGGCAAATTGATTAGTTAATGAAGATTGTCATGGATTCCAACTAGTAGGGTGAAATTGTTGTTGTGATAATGATCTAAGAATATTAATTGTTAAGGTTTGCCGTATATGTTTAATTGCACGAGGAGAAAGCGAAAGAAAATCATTTTGTTGTATTAATAATAATAATAAGAGAAATCCAAAAAGGAATGAGTTTTCTTATTTTTGGTCTAATCTTGCTATATTGTAGAGGTAGGAAAATTGTTTGAATGTTTTGCTTTAGAATTGGTTTGAATTTGTGATTTAATGATACCAAATGACCTTGGATGATGTTGTTTTTGCATGAAAATAAGTTGGAAGTTGAAAAGGATTTCCAAGGAATGAAAATCCTCGTTGTCCAAAATTTTAGCTATAAAGGAGGGGCTATTGTGATTGTTGATTTTGAGCCTTAAAACAAAATAATTTAGAGTTGGTTTCTTCATAAAAGTTGTATTTCCATGTTTTAGCCTTTCATAGAGATAAATCACACCCAAAACTGAGTTTTACAGTTTTAGTTATGATTAAGACACTAGATACTGTTCTGGGTTGGTTAAGCTAAATTGATCGGAATTAGATAATTTTTAATCTTTGCTTGGAATTGTTGTTGAGTGATGGTTTTGATAACAAAATTATAAGAATGAATATAAAAATGAAAATGAGTAAGAGTATGAGATCTTAAAGAAAATTCTTTGTGATTGGTTTGAGAATACTAGTTGAATGAGAATTAAATGAAGATTTGATGTTGGTTGTATTGTTGATAAAAATTGAATCCCTGGTGGTACAGGGGAAGATGTGGGGACTGGACAATTGCATGGAGTGGCAGCACATGCACCTATTCTAGGTAGGTGATTCATCACCTTATTTTGTAATTATTAGTTTTTCTTAAATATCTGTGTTGTGTGTTTAATTGATGTTAAAAGAATGAAACAAATGAATAAGTTGAGTGATTATTACAAATGAGAATTATTGGTAATTTAAGAGAAATTATCGAAATTATTTGGCTAACAAAAGAGGTTAGCCGGGTGCTAGGTAATTCATATGGAATTATTGGATTGATTATGGCAACCAAGATGGGTTAGCTAGATTTCTTCGGTAATTAAGAGAATTACCAGGTTTATTGGTTAACAAGGAAGTTAACTGGATATGGGATAATTCGTATGGAATTACCGGATTGATTGGCTAACAAAAAAGGTTAGCCGGATGTTGTGTAATTCGTATGGAATTACCGGATTAATTGGCTAACAAAAGAGGTTAGCCGGATGCTAGGTAATTCGTATGGAATTACCGGATTGACTTTGGCAACCAAGATGGGTTAGCCAAATTTCTTGGGTAATTAAGAGAATTACCAGGTTTATTAGTTAACAAGGAAGTTAACTGGATATGTGGTAATTCGTATGGAATTACAGGATTGATTGACTAACAAAAGAAGTTAGCTGGAGGCTGGGTAATTCATATGGAATTACCAGATGTACTGGTAACCGAGGAAAGTTAACCAAATGTGTGGGTAATTATGTGAATTATTGATTGAAGTTAGAAGTAGTAAATTCTAAATGTTATGAGTAAAATAATAAATGAATGACTAAGATATTGAGTAAATTAATTAATGTGGTTATTGGGTAGACATAATGATTTGGAGATTGGAGGGGAATTGATAGATAATTGGTTACCATAGTGTTGGTGGTTAAGGATACATTACAATGATACTTAACACCATAATGATGGTGGCTAAGGGCATAAATTGATACTTGGCACTGTGATGAGGGTGACCAATGTTATGTGAAGGTTGCTTAGTGACATAGTGTCGATAACTATGATTGTGTGCAAATGATACTTGACAACCGTGGTTACTATGCATATGATGTTAATAAAAAATGAAAGGGGTTCGGTACGAATGGAAGAATCAAATGGCATTAATTAGCTATCCAGGTTTGGATTGCTAATGGTATTGATGAGGTTTCATCGGTGCCGATATTTATTAAATTGATTAGTCTAGCCCAATATTAGAAGACTAATGATACTAATGAGATTTATTAGTTTTGGCGATTATCTTCTAGCAACAGATTCAGAAAAGTAAAAATATTGATTAATTATTCCAAAAGAATGAGATAAGCTAATGATACCAAGAGAGGAATATCTTGGTATCAAGTGAGAATTGATTTATAAGGAGATGGTGTTCACAAACCGTTGAGTTGTGTTGAGATTTCCAAGATGGAATTATTCTTGGCAAATGAGATAAGATATTAGATGGATATTGGTAATAGATGGAAAATATATGTTGTAAAAGAGGTTTATGTCTAATTTTATATATCAAAAGAAATTCCGTAGAGATTATTGTCTGCCATTGTTATTGCTTGTTACTATCTTTTATATTTATGTGTACATGTTAATTTCTATTTTCAGGTCCATCAGAGTCGCGTTAAGGGTAATACTAGTTTAGTTATCTTTTGCTTTTGACCATATAAATTATTTGTAAATTAAAAGGCTTATCTCCTAAAACTTGAGATGTAATATTAATACGTAAATTTGAATATATGTCTTTAATCTAATGGTTGAAACTCTTAGTACCTATTTGACCATGCATGTTTATAGTTGAAATTGAATTTTTCATTTGAACTACATTATATGATGTTATTGAATAAGATGTATGGGTATTGTTTTTTTAAAAATACTTTTTTTAAAAAAATGTTGTGTTGATGATAATGAGTTGGGTTGAGACCCAGGATGATTGGGTTGTGATTTTGAGTTATGAGATGTGAGATATTAGAAGTGTAAACAAGGTATATGTCGATAACTTGGGACCTACCAGTATAGGGGAAACTGCCGAAATTTTGGTAGAAATTTTGGTGGAACCTGTATATAAAAAAAAAAATTCCTGAAAATTTCCAATATATTGCGAAAAAGAACGTAGAAAAATCAGGGTTGTTACAGAATTGGTCACGTCGCCGTACGGAGCTACCATTTTGAATCCCTCGATGATTCCGTTTGTAAAATCACTCGCAAAAACTTCCACGTCAGCGAACCGTCCTTTTTGTTTTCAATTCTGAATATTTCTTCTGTCATTCCATCGGTAAATACTAACCGAAGTAGTCTGCCGGTATATACCGACGGAATTACAGACGGAAAAAATTCCGTCGGTAATTGTAACCGCAAATTACTAACATAAATATTCTGTCGGTAATTCCGTTGGTATTAAGCGAATTTCTGGTAGTGAAACATCATGATATCAAGATGCTTTTCGCCTTGGCCTCCACTGGTCTCCAAATATTGAGATAGCTTGCTATACAATTTGCTATTAATAATTAGTCTTTCCTTCTCTATCTTCTTCCCGCTCCCTTCTTTTTTCTCTTTATTTATTTATTTTTTGAGCTTCAAATTTTAAACACATAAACATAACCTAAAAGAAAGCTTCCGACACTTTTATTCGATTCTAACAATAATGTTTTCGAGAACAAGAACACACAATGGCAGGACCACTACCATTTCTCGTTCACATATGCATCAATTGATTTTATGTTCACATAGGTCTTATCTTCTCATTTTTAGGTCTTTTTTATCGATTTATTTTCAGTTTTTCTATGATTTTATAAAATAAAAAATTCAAAAAATAACAAAATAAAAATTTATTTCTTTAACATTTTATCCTTGCATATCACTTTTATTTTGGCAAGCATTTCAGCATTTGAGTCATTTTTGCCAAGGAGGGCCTATTGTAGAAACCAGTAGCAAAAACTGATTCGTTGCAGGCCGCACAATTCGGCAGCGAAAGCCATTTCGCTACCAACGCCACAATTTTAGCAGCAAATGCTACTTCGCTGCAGCCAACACGTTTTCGGTAGCGAATGCTAATTCGCTCCAAACAACTCGATTCCAGCAGCGAGTCACAAATTCACTACAGACAGTACAACTTCAGCAGCGAATCACAAATTCACTGCTGAACACACAATTCGGTTGCAAATTCAAAGCAACAACACAATTTCAGTAGCGAACTCCAAATTCGTTGTAGGACACCCAATTCAGCAGCAAATGTTAATTCGCTGCAAACAACTCCATTTTGGCAGCGAATTTGAAATTCGCTGCAGATGTTACAACTTCGACAACGAACCTCAAATTCGTTACAGGACACACAATTCAGCATCGAATGTTAATTTATTGCACACAATTCAACTTCGGCAGCGAATCCCAAATTCACTACAGCACACACAATTCGGCAGCGAATGTTAATTCGCTGCAAACAACTCAATTTTGGCAGCGAATTTGAAATTCACTGCAAACAAAACAATTTCGGTAGCGAACACCAAATTCACTACAAAACACACAATTCGGCATCGAATGTTAATTCACTGCAAACAACTCAATTTAGGAAGCGAATTTCAAATTCACTGCAGACAATACATGTAACATCCCCATGTCCGGGATAAAACAACGATCTCATGTTAACTGATAAACAAAGTGCTTAAATTATACACACACACACACACACACACATGTACATGGTGTTCATATTTAAATTTATCAAAATTTTCACTAAAATTTCGACAGAGTCTCCCTTATATCGGGAGGTCCCAAGTTATCGACATATGACCTGTTTACACTTCTAAAATCTCACATCTCCTGACTCAATTCAACCCAATCATCCTGGGTCTCAATCCCACAAACAACATCATTCATATCAACCACAATATTTACGATATACATTGTACAACAATTATCATTATGGATGGATAAAGATATAAACATGCATACATGGAACATGGTTATACAAACTACAAAATTAAATTCATCTATTCAAGTTTAAACATCAATTATACAAATTGAGTTATATAAAAGTTGTAATATTACCAAATACAAGGGTATACTCCCTAGAACCCAAGTTACAAAAAGTGAACCCAAGCTAGAATCTACTCCTATCATGCATACGATGGCCCTGAAAACAAAATACATATTATTGAAATATGAATATTACAATAATATAGCAATACAAATATCCAACAATTTAAAAAGGCAAACATGCATTCATATTTTATTCACTTCTCCCTTTTGGTTTTCATTGGAAACTCTTTCTCCTTCAACTACTAAAAGCCTTTTCCTCTTCCATTATCAACCTTCATTTAAGACCTCATAAGACCACCCATGATTATTTTCGCTTAACACATTACCGATACCAATTTCATTGTTATCATCATCACCCCGTAGGAGTCGATGCAAGGTGATTCCCTTACCCTGGATCGTAACATACAATAAATGTATGCATGTCCCTTACCCTGGATCCTAACATATACTAAATGTATGCTAGTCAATACATGGTAATCCCCCTTACCCGGGATCCTAACATACAGTAAATGTATGCTAGTCAATACATCTTGATCCCCTTACCCGGGATCCTAACATACACTAAATGTATACCAGTCAATACATCTTGATCCCCTTACCCCGGATCCTAACATACACTAAATGTATGCTAGCCAATATATGATTGATCCCCTTACTCAGGATCTTAACATACACTAAATGTATGCTAGTCCAAACATGACGATCCCTTACCCGGGATCCTAACATACATTAAATGTATGCTAGTCCAAACATGGCGATCCCCTTACCCGAGATCCTAACATACATTAAATGTATGTTAAGATCCTGAGTAAGGGGATCAATCATGTATTGGCTAGCATACATTAAATGTATGCTAGTCTGAACATTTAGTGTATGCGATCCTAACATTCACGCCCCAAATCACACTTCTCATAATTCCTTTGTGAATGATAATTTCATCACTTGGCAATTCACACAACAACCGTTCACCTTGAGTACACATACATTCAGAATACTATCCAAAATATCAGCATCAATACGCAAACTTTCCTCCTTTCTCCGAAGATCAAGCATTTGGTAATTCACAACATCCGATCTCACATGAATAACATATTAAATCATAGAATTTAACTAGAAAGTATAGGCGATTCCCGTAACATGTTTTTTGCCTCAACTTCATCCAAACATCTCAACAAAGTCCCATCGGATAATTTCTTATACAAAATCTCCCCATCAAGATAAAAATCTATTGCTAACCTCCTCAAGGTCTTCTTGTTGATTTTGGATGCCCCCATGGGATATGCTTGGTTTTGGACAAAATTTGTGATATCATTGTACCAAGGGTTTCCATCTACTTCTCTTTCGACTGAACAACAATGAGCTGGGTTATTTCTGATATCAATGTGTACTAGCTGTACCTTGTGCCCAAAGTCTATTCTGGCCATATAAGCTAGTGTGGCCAAAGCATCCACAAACTAGTTTCCTTCCTTTCCTAGATGGGTGAACTCTATTTCCTCAAATTCTCCAGCTAGTTTAAACAGGTATTCTTGGTACGACCTTAACTTCTCTTTCTTGGTTTGCCATTCTCCTTTTACTTGGCAGATGATCAGCATTGAGTCTCCATACATATCTTTCTAATGTTCAGCTCCAATACAACCTCTAAAACGAGAATGCAAGCTTCATACTCAGTCGTGTTGTTGGTGCACCTGAACTGCAACTTAACTGAAATCGGATACTGTTTCTTATCAGGAGAGATTATCACTACACTCACTCCATTACCACATACATTTACAACACCATCAAAGTACATAACCCAACAATCTGATTTCCCTTCCTCAACTAAAGCACATCTTCATCAGGAAAGTCAAAGTTTAATGACTAATAATCTTCCATAGCATGGTCGGCCAGGTGATCGGCAATAACACTCCCTTTCACAGTTTTCCTTGTCATATATACTATGTCATACTCAACCAATAGAACTTTCCATCTTGCAATTCGACTCGATAGATAGGGTTTTTCATAAATGTACCTCAACGGGTCTAATTTGGAAATCAACCACGTAGTGTGATACAACATATACTGATGTAATCTCTTTGCAACCCATGTCAGTGCGCAATACAGCTTCTCAATCACAGTATACCTAGACTCACATTTCGTGAACTTCTTGCTTAGGTAATAAATGACCCTTTCCTTCCTTCCGGTTTCATCGTGTTGTCCAAGCACACATCCCATTGTTGTTTCAGTTATTGTTAAGTACAATATCAACGACCTTTCTGGACAGGAGGAACAAGCAGGGGTGAATTCAACAAGTATTGCTTGATTTTCTCAAAAGCCTCTTCGCACTCTTCATTCCAAATTCCAGGATTCTTCTTCCTTAACAAATGAAAGATTAGGTCACAAGTCGTGGTTAATTGGGATATAAACCGAGCAATGTAATTTAGCCTTCCTAAAAAACCTCTCACGTCTTTCTCAGTCTTAGGAGGTGGCATAGATTGAATAGCCTTTACTTTGTTGGGGTCCACTTCTATCCCTCTGTCACTTACCACAAATCCCAACAACTTCCCACATTTCACCCCAAATGAACACTTCGCTGGGTCAAGCCTCAACTTATATTTCCTTAGTCTTTCAAACAATTTCTTCAATATTTGGATATGATTCTCTCCCTCTCTAGATTTAGCAATCATGTCATCCACGTATATTTCAATCTCTTCGTGCATCATGTCGTGAAACAAAGTCACCATGGCCCTTTGGTAGGTGGCCCCAACATTCTTTAAACCAAATGGCATACTTTGTAGCAAAAGGTTCCCCATGGTGTTACAAAGGTTGTCTTCTCCTCATCCTCTTGCGCCATTTTTATCTGATTGTAGCCCAAAAATCCATCCATAAAGGAATATGTGGAGCTGCGTGCTGCATTATCAACTAACATATCTATGTGTGGTAGAGGAAAATTATCTTTAGGGCTAACTCAATTTAAGTCCCTAAAGTCCACACAAACTTTGATTTTACCTTCCTTTTTGGGTACCACCACTATATTTGACACCAATTGTAACATCCTCATATCCGGGATAAAGCAACGATCTCATGTTAACTGATAAACAAAGTGATTAAGTATTTTTCTATATCTATTCATGGTGTTTGTATTAAAGTCTATCGAAATTTCAACGGAGTCTCCCCTATACCGGAAGGTCCCAAGTTATCGACAAACGACCTGTTTACACTTCTAATATACCGCATCTCCTAACTCAATTCAACCCAATCATCCTGGGTCTCAATCCCACAAACATCATCATTCATATCAACCACAATGTTTATGATATACATTGTACAACAATTATCATTATGGATGGACAAAAGATATAAACATGCATACATTGAACATGGTTATACAAACTACATAATTAAATTTATCTATTCAAGTTTAAACATCAATTTTACAAATTAAGTTATATAAAAGTTGTAATATTACAAAATACAAGGGTATACTTCTTAGAACCTAAATTACAAAAAGTGAACATAAGCTAGGATCTACTCATGTCGTGCATGTGATGGTCCTGAAATAAAATACATATTATTGAAACATGAATATCACAATAATATAGCAATACAAATATCCAGCAATTTAAAAAAAGCAAACATGCATTCATATTTTATTCACTTCTCCCTTCTGGTTTTCATTGAAAACTCTTTCTCCTTCAACTATAAAAAAATATTGTTTCCTTTTCCACTATCAACCTCCATTCAAGATTTCATAAGACCAACCATGATTATTTCCGCTTAACACATTACCGATACCAATTTCACTGGTACCATCATCACCCCGTAGGAGTTGAATGTAAGGTGATCCCCTTACCCGGGATCCTAACATACACTAAATGTATGTTAGTCAATACATGGTGATCCCCTTACCCGGGATCCTAACATACACTAAATGTATGCTAGTCAATAAATGGTGATCCCCTTACCCGGGATCCTAGCATACACTAAATGTATGTTAGTCCATGCCCCATATCACACTTCTCATATTTCCTTTGTCCGCAATAATTTCATCACTTGGCAATTCACACAACATCCTTTCACCTTGAATACTATTCAAAATATCAACATCATTACGCAAAATTTCCTCCTTTCCTATAATATCCAACATTCGATAATTCACATATCACATCAATAACATATTAAATCATGGAATTTAACTAGAAAGTATAGGTGTGGATCACCTACCTGCAGTAGAAGCTCTACTCGTGCTCTCTTGCTCTCTTGCTGCTGCCACTACACAACGCCTGTGGTCCCTCCTGGTAATCACAGGCATAATCTCATAAGTGATCCTCATTCAAAGATACATTTCATAATAATCATATTAACAACCACTACATGTCTTTCTTTCAATTATTTCTTTCTTTATATTTTATGTTCTATCATTTCATCTATTAATATTGTCATTCTTTGTCCAACCATAGTTATCATTCCTTTCGTTATATTTGAATTGTTACTATTTAAATCTTGAAATGTTATTGTCTGAACTCTCCTCAGATTTTTAACTATATCTAGAGTTATAGAACTTCATTTCAAGCGAGATTGGTCTCGTTGGAAAGCTAATACACGAGGCTACAAGTTCTCTGAAGGAAGGAGAACCCAGTTTTGCCCCTAAGAGAGTCAAAATTGCTCATCAACAAACATTGGACTGTTATTGTCTAGACATTGGATTATTATTGTCTGACCTCTCCTCAGAGTTTTCACTATATCTAGAGTTATAGAACTCCGTTTTAAGCGATATTAGTCTCGTTGGAAAGTAAAACACGAGGCTACAAGTTCTTTGAAGAAATGAGAACCCAGTTCTGCCCTTAAGATAGTCAAAATTTCTCATCAGCAAACATTGACTTTTACTGTCTAGACATTGAATTGTTACTATCTGACCTCTCCTCAGATTTTTAACTATATCTAGAGTTATAGAACTTAGTTTCAAGTGAGATTGGTCTCGTTGGAAAGCTAAGACATGAGGCCACAAGTTATCTGAGGAAGGAGAACCTAGTTCTGCCCCTAAGACAGTCAAAATCTCTCATCAACAAACATTGAACTTTTACTGTCTAGACATTGAATTGTTACTATCTGACCTCTTCTTGGATTTTTAACTATATCTAGAGTTATAGAACTTAATTTCAAGCGAGATTGGTCTCGTTGGAAAGCTAAGATATGAGGCTACAAGTTATCTGAATGAAGGAGAACCCAGTTCCGCCCCTAAGATAGTCAAAATTTCTCATCAACAAACATTGAACTTTTACTATCCAATTTTTATTGTCTAGACATTGAATTGTTACTATCTGACCTCTCTTCAGATTTTTAACTATATCTTGAGTTATAGAACTTAGTTTCAAGCAAGATTGATCTCATTGGAAAGCTAAGACATGAGACTACAAGTTATCTGAAGGAAGGAGAACCCAGTTCTGCCCCTAAGACAATCAAAATTGCTCAACAACAAACATTAAATTATTACTGTCCAACTGTTACTGTTTAGACATTGAACTATTACTGTTTGACCTCTCCTTAGATTTTTCAACTATATCTAGAGTTCTATAGCTCCAAATTGAGCAAGACCAATTTCCTTAGTTAGCTAACATCCAAAACTATAATTTCTATAAAGAAACCTGATCCTAATTCCCTCATCCTCTTATCCGAAAACTTACTTAAAGTCAGGAGATGAGTCTGTCTAGATTCCTCACCCCCTTCCCTTCACACATAACTTTCACAAACTATATTTTCTGGGTAAATTATCATGGTTTTCACATCCCCAATCACATACCACACATGAATTAACTTAATTTTAACAACAAATACTTTTTCCCCAATTCAAGTCTAAGAACCCTAATCTATAATTCACATCAAAGCATCCATTCATTATTGAATTTGAAATGAATTATAAGATCATGTATAGAACACCTTACCCAGTACGAATTAAGGTTTTGATCTTCAACCAGTTGAAGATTTTCAACTCCCTCCTTTCTTTTCTAATGACAGTCGGCCCTCCATCTTCTCTTCTTATTCAATTTTCTAGTTAATCCCTTGCCCACAAGTGTTTATTCCATCTATAGACCCTTAATCTTGGATGGGTTGAATTTATGAAGGGTTTGATTGCAAGAAAAATTAATTTTAAGTCAATTTGGGCTTTAATTGAAAGAAATTAAAGTTCTGGGGTTAAATTAGAATTTTTTTTAGAGTTGATTTAGTCAAATCAGGGGCTTAATTGCATAATTATTGAAGTTTGATGACCAATTAGGGATTTAATTGAATAAATCTGAAACCAAGGACCAAAAGAGAAAAAGGCGCTGGAATCTAGGGCTGAATTGAAGTTCTTCAGGGGTGAAATTGAACAAAATTAAAAGTTTGAAGCCAATCAGGAGTGTAATTAGAGATAAATCATAAATTGAAGGACTAAAGCATAATTGGCAGAAAAAGTTACTATTTATCTTCTTCTTCAGAGAGCATGCTCGAGGGGCCTCCTTCCCAAGGCATTTGACACCTCGTTTCTTCCCTAAATTAGATGAAACTTGAACGAAAACGATCCCCTGACACCTGACTACACGCTAGTATAAATCGTTCAGGCTGATCGAGGTTGTAGAGGCGGTGGCACCGCCCCAAAGTGGCCAACCTGACCAACCATTTTTCCTGCACAAAACTGACAGTTCATCATTGCTACTTTGAGCCAATGGTTGGGATGCTTTCGGGTCAAACCAAGGGCTGAGATTTTGCACCAGAAGAGACAAAGTGTCCCTCTTCCACCCCCTATAAATAGATTTGATCTTTATGCTCCATGGGTAGAGAAATTTAGGTCCAAATACAACCAAAAAACCAGCTTCCCTAACCCGGTTTCTGCTGCTAGCAGACTCTCTCTCTCTCTCTCTCCACTGCGGCGTTCAACCACTAGCATCATCACCATCGGCTTGAACACCTCCATCTCCGTCACAATCAACCGCTAGACCACCTCATATAGTGAGTGCGCCGCCGAGCCTCTCTCCTCTGCAACTTTTCTTCTTCCGTCACCAGCAACTGTCACCGACCACCATCCCCTCCACCAAAGCCTACTGAGCCACCGGCCGAACCTCCTCGTCGCAGCCAAGCTTCCACTGCAGGTCAGTCTCCTTCTGCTTCCCTTTCTTCTTCTTCTTCTTCTTCTGCAGTGGTCTCCACTGTTCACGTTGCATGTGAATAGTGGAGAGTAATCCACTGTTCATTTTTTTTAAAAAAAATAAATTCCAAAAAAATCCTTCTAAAAAATTTTGTGATTTTTTCGTGTATTTTTCTATCTATTTCGTGTAATATTGGTTTGTATTTTTATACCGTAAAGATACAAATCTGGTATTAAAATACCCAGTTTTCATTAGAAAATTGCAAAAATATATATATAAAAAATATATATATTTTGTTTTCATGCATACGACCAAGTCTCTTAAAGATTAAAAAAAAATCATCACATTTTTGTCGTATTTTCATACGACAAAATATATATATATGTTTTAGCATGCATTTTGACTTTAATAACCAATTTATTAAAGCCATGAGAACTAGGCCAATATTTCAAAAATACCCAAAAAAATATTTTGTTTCTTTTGTTTTAGTGTCTGGATTATAAATTATACGTAAACCATATTTCTGATATTAAAAAGGAAGTTCCTTTTTTTATTGACGTTTGAACGGTTAGGTTTTTACCCGATAAGATAAGGACCTCCTTACTAAGGACAATTTATAATCATATTAATAATTTATAATCTGATTGGAACCTCCTCTGTGTGTGGTTTCTAGTTGAGAAATAAAAGGAGTTTATATTATACTTATTTGAAATACCATTAGTGGATCCTCTAACCTTGACAATTTTTTTTATCTTTGTTTAAATCCTTACATCATTATCACATCTCAAAGCTCTCTTCAAATATTTTCTTTTATTTGTCATTTATATAGTTGACCTCCCTATGGATCGACCCCAGTCTTACCAAGTTATTTATTACTTCAACACTCCTGCATTTGAGATAAGACATCATTCATTTGATCGTGTCACCAACCATAGATAGACTTTGGTTCTAGTTAAAGGGGATCGCCAGATGGGATCTCAGGTTAGCCCAACCACACAGACTTTGGTTCTAGTTAAAGGGGATTGCCAGATGGGATCTCAGGTTAGCCGAACCACACACAAACTTTGGTTCTGGTTAAAGGGAATCACCAGAAGGGATCTTAGATTAGCCCAACCACATATAGACTTTTGTTCTGGTTAAAGGGGATCACCATAAGGGATCTCAGGTTAGCCCAACCACACACATGATTTTGGTTCTAGTTAAAGGGGATCACCAGAAGTGATCTAAAGTTAGCCTAACCGCCATACAGATTTTAGCTTTGGTTAAAAGAAATTGTCAAATGAAATTTCAGGTTAAAAAAAAGAAAAAAAAACAGAATTTAGAGGGGCGCCAAGATCGGGTTCTCAAGATAATCAAGTTATACATAGTTTTGAGCGTTAGTCCTGGTTGAAAGGGGATTGTTGTAAAGACAGAGTTTCAAGTCAACCAAGCTTTGAGGAGATCAGTTTTGGAAGTTTAGTTTATCTTTACAAAACTTACTACTCAAAGTCTTTGCTCCGTAAGAATTGTAAAGAGGGGGGGTATCTGTTGTTACCTATTTTTGGGTCCCCACACAAAAAAGAAGAAAATAAAAAAAAAGTCAAAAAAATTCAAAAAAAGAAAATAAAAAATATATATATAGCAGTGAGAAAAGATGCCGAAGCGCAAAAAAAGGCCAAAAATTGGTTGAGGAGGTTCAAAAATGCAAAGATTGAAATTTGATACTATATCGTTGATTGATAAGAACCCTATTAACAAAAAAAATTCAATTTGAAAAAAATATCTAAAATCAGATGTTTATGGACTCAATTAAATTTTATCGAATGTTTAATTGAATTGATGGAGGGTTTGATTGCAAGAAAATTTAATCTTTAAGTCAATTTAGGCTTTTATTGAAAGAAATTAAAGTTCTAGAGTCAAATTATAATTTTGAAGACTTGATTTTGTCAAATCAGGGGCTTAATTGTATAATTATTGAAGTTTGATGACTAATTAAGAACTTGATTGAAAAAATCAAAAACCAAGGGCCAAACTGGAAAAGACGTGTAAATAGAGGGGCTGAAATTGACCAAATCAAGGGCTAAATTAAAAAAATTGAAAGTTTATTGATCAATTGAGGATCAACTTACATGAATCAAAAACTGTCTTGTAAATGATGTTAAAATCAAAGGATCCAATTACAATTTACCCCGGGACTTGATTACAAAATTGTAAAACTCCAATGACCAAATCAAAAATATTCATTTGAATTTGAAAGCGGTGTCGTTTCCTTGACAACTGTTCATTACCTTCTTCCTCAGAAACTGTTTCAGCAATAAAAATGTTGGAGGCGTTTTATCATTAAGGCATTGAAATTGTCTCAATTACGGGACATGTCTCACGGATATTATCGAACCGGCCGTTACCAGCATAGGGCTTCCTCTGGCCTTATAAAAGCAGAAAGAGGAAAACCAAAAAAAAAGAGGGGGGAGGAGAAAAGAAATTGAGGGGGGGAAGGGTAAAAAAAACAGAGAATAGGGAAAAAGAAAGGGGAGAATTAAACAAAAAGCATAGGGAAAGAACAAATATCAGTGAAAAACAAAAGGGATGCCCTCGACTTCTTCTTCAGTGGCAGCTCCAAAAGCTCCATTTTCAGCAGCCACTGTTGTTATTGCTTGAGAAAACCAGAGGAAAAAGCTAAAAAAGCAACGAACAAACACTGAGGGGCTGACCGAAGGAAGCTTCAACAGAGGGGGAACGAACACAAGGAACAAACAACGCAGGGGTTTTTGCCAAGGAAGACGATCGCCATCTCTAGCAGACCAGGTAAAAGGTTGCTCTTCTCTCCCCGTTTTGCATTTTCATCTAGGTGTAGGCACTGTGCAAAGGTAATTTTAATTACCTTTGTACTGTGCAGTGCATGCGTGAGTAATTCATGCATGCGACCTGCAGCAGTGCCTAGCATGGTCACTGGCTTGGGCTAGTGACCCAGCTAGACTTGCTAGGTCCAGCCTAGCCACATGAGCTGAGCTGGACCCGACCAAAAAAAAAGGAGAGATTTGCGGTTTTTCTTGTGTATTTATTTTATGGTTTGTATTTTTAGATTGTAAAAATATAAATCTGGTATTAAAATACCCGGTTTTTTATAAAATGTTGCAAAAATATATATATCTGGAAAAACAAAAAAATATATTTTATTTTCATGCATACAACCAAGTCTCTCAAAGAAAAAAAATCATATTGTATTACAACATAGAAAATTTCAAAAACATATGTCTTAGCATGTATTTTCGGCTTTAATAACTAGTTTATTAAAGTAATGAGAACTAGGCCAACATTTCAAAAATTTCAAAAAACTTATTTTGTTTTCTTTTAATTTTGGGATTACGAACTTACATGTAAGACGTACTCCTAATATTAAAATTTGTTTCTTTGGTTGACGTTAAAATAGTTAGGTTTTACCCAAAAAGATAAAAGATCTCCTTACCGATGAGGACTTTTCTTAAACCATAGACGGACTAGCAATTAAAAATACAATAATACCTTAGATTTCATTAGATAATTAAACAATGCAACTTACCTTAGATAGGGCGTATTTGGGGTGCTAACACCTTCCATTTACGCAATCAGTCCCCATACTTGATCTCTAAGACCAGTTAGGGTCCCTAGTGACCAAATACTAGGTGGCAACTCCCATTCCATTTTTCCACTGATAAAAGACAAGAATTCCTTATCTCCCTATATTTGCCACATAAATAGAATATACTGTATGAGAGTGGATTTTTCACCGCGACGCCGCACACATGCAACATCATCTTTTAATAGCAAAGAAACATGAAATGTATTATGAACCATGGCCAATTATGAGGGCAAGTTTATTTTATATACTACGGGCCTGATACGTCTCAGGATCTCAAATGGTTCGATGTACCTCAAAGCTAACTTCCCTTTCATCCCAAATCTCAACATATGATTAGATAGAGCTAGCTACCTTTAGAAACACTTTATCCTTAGGACTAAACTCGAGGGGTCTCCTTTGAATATCCATATTTTTTTTTGTCTATCCTGAGCTGCCTTCATTCGATCTTTAATGACCCTCACTTTTTCAGTGATCACCTGCACCAATTCTGCCCCATACAACCTTTTATCCCCTACTTCTTCCCAACACAAGGGTGTCCTACATTTTCAGCCATAAAAGGCTTCAAAGGGAGCCATCATAATTGTTTCATAATGATTGTTGTTATACGTAAATTCTACCAGTGATAAATGTTCTTCCTAGTTTCCACCAAATTCCAAAGCACATGCCCTTAGTAAATCCTCTAGGATTTGGATAATTCTCTCAAATTAGCCATCAGTCAAAGGATGGAAGGCTGACAAAAAAAAAAAAACTAGTCTTTAGCCGTAATACCCGACAGAAATTTAAGTAAAAGACCGGCTCATGCTAAGTAAAAGTTTAGGGGAGAAAACCAGTCTGCCTTAAGGGAGAGATTAGAGTAGGAAAAACCGGTTTTAGAGAAACCAAAACAGGAACATGAATACATTTAAACCAGCGCCAAACAACCCACCTCATTTAAGGGGGGATAAATACAAGAAGAGAGGGTGACCCTTACTCTTCCTCAAAACCAACCAGTTGTATGCAACAAACCCTCTCCCTCTTTTCCAAAGAGAAGACCCTCAACCTAGCTGCATGCATCTCTCTTGAACCTTAGAGAGGAAATGAGAGTTAAACAAAAACCGTAGATGGCCAAAACCATAGTAGGAGGAGGAGTGTACGTGGCTGGCCAGTGCTGCTGGGGAAGGAAAGAAGGAAAACAGAAGTAGAGAGGAAGAGGAAGAAGAAAATTGAGAGTTGAGGGGAAGAAAACTATAGATCCCTTCTTAAAGCAACTGAAAAATCATAAGGCATGAACCAAACCTCTTTCCCCACCTACTTTTGAGACATTAGGACCAAAAAGATGAAGGAAACCCCAAGTAGATGACCTAGGATCTTTACACCATCTGCTAAGGAAAAATTGAAAGATATCTTGATGAAAAGCTAAGACACAGGCCTAAAATGTTCATGAAGATTCCAAGATTCAAAGCTACCATTTTCAAGTTCAATTCTTAGCAACAAAAGAAAAGTCTGAATTTGTCATGCAGCCTAGGTATTGTTCGGTGTTCAGCCCATATCTCGAGTTCTAGAAATCCAAATGAGCTCATTCTTGTTTGTTTTGAACGCTAAGACAAATGCCCACAACTTTAATGAAGACGAACAGTTCAAATTCTGATGTTAGCATGAGCTCATGAGCCAATTCTTGTTTGTTAAATGGTTAATCTAGATCTGTGTTGTACAATCCTTGGTACAACAAATACTTGATCTTTTCATAGTCAACTGTATGGTTAACCGACACTTGTGCTATTAAAGGAACTTGATTTGTTATTGATATAAATTAGCATCATGAATACCTTATAATATTTATAAGTATTGGTGTTACTTAAATAAGATAATTAAAATGATCATGTTAATAATTTATAATGAGCCATTAATGATAAATCATCTTTACATTAATATCACATCTCAAAATTCTCTTTAACTCCTTTTATTATTTGTAATTTATATAGTTGACCTCCATGTGGTTCAACCTCGGTCTTGCCGGGTTATTTATTACTTCAACACTCCTGCCCTTGGGATAAGACATCAATCTTTTAATCATGTTAAGTTTTCGGCGCTGTTTCCGGGGAGGTAAATTATTGTATAAATTATATATTTTACTTTTCTTTCTATTTTTTTCTTTCTTTATAATTTTTGTTTCTTTTTTTTTCTCTTACACTTGCATGAGAGTTTGGTCACGCACATTAAGTGGTAGACTCTGTAGGAAATCTTTACCCTCTTCAAAAAACATGGCCAAAGAGAATAATCAATCACTTCATAATGAGAACAATCATGTTAGAACACTTAGAGACCACATGAATCCAACAAGAACAAGTGCACCATCATGTATAGTTTTCCCTCCTGATGCATCTCACTTTAATTTTAAACTAGGTATTATTCAACTTTTATTTATTTTTCATGGTTTAGATCTAGAAAATCCATACTTGTATTTGAGAGAATTTGAAGATGCTTGTAACACTTATAATGACTCAAATTGTAGCATGAACACCATCAGATTAAAGCTTTTTCCTTTTTCTCTAAAACATGAAGTTAAAACATGGCAGCAAAATCTTAGGTCAGGATCCATTTGTGCTTGGGATGAAATATAGCAACAGTTTTTAAAGAAGTTTTTCCCTTCTCATAGAACAAACTCTTTCAAAAGACAAATCACCACATTCACTTGAAAGCTAGGCAAAACATTTTACTACTGTTGAGATAGGTATAGAGACTTGCTTAATACATGTCCTCATCATGGTTTTAAAACATGGAGATTGGTTTCACATTTTTATGAAGGGTTAACATCTAAAGATAGGCAAATGGTGGAATTGATGTACAATGAAACTTTTGAAGATAAAGACCCTGATGAAGTAATGAAGTACGTAGACTTGTTAGCTGAAAATGCTCAAAATTGGGATACTACAAGCACTTGTGAGGCACCAGGTAAAACTCAACCTCATACATCTAGTGGAGATATGTACAACCTTAGGGAAGATCATGACCTCAAAGCTAAATTTGCATCTTTAGCTAGAAAAGTTGAGGCACTAGAATTGAAAAGGAGTGGTCAATTAAAATATGTTCAAGAAATTATGTGTCAAATCTATGAAACTAATGAACACTCAACCAAAGATTGTCCAACTTTGCCTTCTTTTAGAGAATGTCTCCATGAACAAGCTAATGCTTTAAACAGTTTCCAAAGGCCAAATCATAATCCATATTCACAAACGTACAACCCTGGTTGAAGAAATCATCCAAATTTTAGTTGGAAGAGTAATAACAATAATGCACAAACTTCATTTAATGTCTCCATGAACAAGCTAATGCTTTAAACAGTTTCCAAAGGCCAAATCATAATCCATACTCACAAACGTACAACCCTGGTTGAAGAAATCATCCAAATTTTAGTTGGAAGAGTAATAACAATAATGCACAAACTTCATAGCTACCATTTCAAGCACACCATAATTTTCAAAATTCTCATGAATATGCACCTCCTTATGCTCCCCCTTTGAGGGAACATTGCATGCATTCATTGAAAAGCAAGAGACAATCAACACTCAAAATGCTCAAACTATGGCAGATTTGAAAGATACTCTTGCAAAGTTCACATCTCCTCTTAGTTTTTAGGAGAAAGGTAAGTTTCTATCTCAACCACAACAAAATCCTAAAGGAAAATACAATTTAAGTGCAAGCAACTCCGTAAGCTAACACATGGATCAAGTCAAATCAGTCACTACTCTCTGTAGTGGTAAGGTTATTGAAAAACATATTCTTGAACCTTGTGAGAAAGATGATGAGTTAATCTCTGAAGGTAAGGAAAGGGTTGAACCTGAACATTGCAAAGAAAAGACTGCTTCCCCACCAACGCTTCCATTTCCTCATGCCATGACCAAACAAAGAAAAATTAATTGACACGACCAAAAGATTGATGTCTTCTCCCAAGTGCAGGAGTGTCGAAATAATAAATAACTCGGCAAGACCGGGGTCGAACCACAAGGAGGTTAATTGTATAAATTATAAGCAACAATAATACAACAATAGTAACAACAATAACAATAACAATAACAATAATAATAATAATAATAATAATAATAATAATAATAATAATAATAATAATAATAATAATAATAATACTAGTAGTAGTAGTAGTAATACTAATAATAGTAATAGTGATAGTAATAGTAAAAGTAGTAATAATAATAATAATACCAATAATACTATTAATAATGATAATAATAAAGATTAAGTAGAAGAAGAAGTTGATGAGAACTTTAAGATGAAAGATTAACGTAAGGATTAAACAATGATAACAACAAATGTCAAGGTTAGAGGATCCACTAATGGTATTTCAAACAAGTATAGTATAAACTCTTATTATTCAATTGGAAACCACACACAAAGGAGGTTCCAATCAGATTATAAATTGTTAACATGATTACATTAGTTATCTTATTCAAATAATGCTAATACTTGTAAATGTTGTCAAGCATTCATGATTATAACTTATGTTAACAACAAATCAAGTTCTTTTCATAGCTCAGGTGTCGGTTATACCATACAGTATGGGCTATGAAAGTGCCACGTATTGGTTGTACCAACTGTTATACAACATAAATCTAGATTAACCATTTAACAAGCAAAGTATTAAAAGTGAACAAGATAACAAATATAAAGCATGTTAGTTGTCGCACCCTCCCGAGAGCTCGACGTCGCGGCGACCCATCCTTCGTAGCGGGGATTCGATGTTGGGGTCTTTCTGTTGTGAAAAAGGGAGTCGCCACCTAGTATTATGGTCACTAGGAAACCTAACTGGTCTTTCAGAGATTCTAAGGCAAGGGACTGGTTGCGTAAAGGGAAGGTTTTAGCACCCCTAGTACGCCCTACCTAAGGTAAGCTGCTTGGTGTTTGATTTGCCTTATAATTGTTATGGTGTTGATGTTCCTTGGTGTTAATATTTGTCTAGTAAACCATGGAGTAAAGAAAATTGAAATGTCCTCGATTATAATCAAGGCTTCTTTCAAGGATTTGTGCGGATTTATTATTCCTAGAAAATTATTTTGGATATTTACCACTCCGGGTTTCTTTATCCAAATATTAACAGTGAATAATAACAAATTATTCCCAATAATATTTTGGATATTCGTCCTTTAAGGATTTCTTTATCCAAACATTAGCGGTGAATAATAGATGAATTCCCCCAAAATAAGATTTTTATATTTTTTGGAATATTGACCAATACCCTTTGGAGTTTTACAAACATGTTGTAAAATCCAGAAATGCAAGAAAAATGATTTTTGTTGTGTTTAAGAAATCCATGCGAATACACATTTTCAAAACTTCAAATATTTGTTTTTTATATAAAAAAACGTAAAACAATGTTAGGGTATTGGTCGTATGTAGGAAAACAAAACATTTTTTCATTTTTATATATTTTTTTTGATGTCTCGACGAAAACCGGGTATTTCCATACCGGACTTGTATCTTTATAGTACAAAAATACAACCTTGCAGAAAATCACAGATTTTTTTAAATACATCTTTGAAGAAAACTTTTTGAATGGGCCAGACCCGGCCCAAAAGGAAAATGGGCCGAAATCAGCCCAAAAATAAAATGGGCCTACTTTCTACAGGGCTGGACGCAGCATCTGCACAGTGACACGTTAATTAATTTTCCAGTTACTGTGCACATGCACAGTACCCCAAACTGCATGCAAAAGACCATGTTACTGTTCAAGTGAATTAAATTTCACTTGAACAGTGCAAACACAAAGCAAAAAAATGCACGGTGCGGGAGGTTACAGTTTAATCAAAGCTTAAAGTCTGAAACAAGTCTCCTCGTTACAAAACAATTCCGCAGGCACCAAAAACAACAAAGTCCTGAAACTGAAACCTATAACAGAAGCCATGCCCCACCCCGCATTCTTTTCTTGATCTTTAAACAAATGCCATGCTCGTTTCACACAGCAGGAAAGAATACATAGTAAATGCTGATACTACAAAACATAGTGTATGTTATCTCATTTCTACAAGAAACAGAGGGGGAAAAAAACATGAAACCAGAACCTACAGAAAACATTATTCACGCCTACCCTTTTTCTATTCTCTGATACTGCCATGGTTTGTTTTATCCAAGAATGAAAGAACCGAAAGAGCATGCTTTTCATCATGTATATCGGAGACGCTAAAACAGAAACAACAAATCAAATGGCCAGCTATCTCTCTTTCCAAGAAAAATAGGAAGGAAAACACACTCCAGAACCAACCGAAACATCACCTCAACTGAAGAGGGCCTTCTCTCGTTTTTTTTTCTTTCTAAATGAGTCACCGTATGAGTAACCAGCAGAAAAAACGCAGCTCTAACATAAATAACAAGCTAAACTCAAAGGCATGGGAGGAACATGTGGGCAAGCATACAACTTTGTTGCTGAGATGGAAAATGAACGTCCCAAACAGAAGCAGAAAACAGATTTTGAAAAGAAAAGAAGACCAACCAAATAGCTTTACATATGTTAAAGAAAAACAAAGTCAAGACTCATACCTGCGGATCCTGCACATTTAAATACAGAAAATGAGATACAACTGGTGGACAAGCTTCTGCCTTTTTAATTACCTCTGATAACCAAAGCAAGCCTTCCTCTCTTTTGCCGTTGGGAACTTTTCAAAAACCTCATAGAGTCTTTGCAAGCCCCGGTTCGACAAGGTAGGATAGACTCAAGGTAATCTCCTCCCGTTCTCCTACCCTCAGCCTCCTCCTGGTTCTCTCGGTTTTTTCTTTTGTTCGTTCTCTTCTTTGTTCTCTCTTTTCTTTCTTCCTTACTGTCTTCTGTTCACAACTGCTCTCCTCCTCTTCCCTCCTCTCAAAAAAACCAAAAAAAAAACGGTAGCTGCTAATAACAGTATATATAGGTGAAGGGGGAGCGGGGCCAGCAGCATGCGCATGGGGAGCAGGGGACACCAAGCCAGGGCAGCCTGCGCTGCTCCCACGCCTGCGCTGCTCCCACGTCTGCAGCTCCTCCCACGCCTGCGCTGCTCCCACGCCTGTGCTGCTCCCCACTCCTGAGCGTCTCGGGCAGCGACATGCATATGGGAGGAACAATGTCTCAAAATGACACTGTTTCGGGTTCTGCTCTCTTTTTATATATAATTAATATTATGTTTGCAGGTAGCCAAAAACATGCGGCAGAAATTTCATTTTCTCATTAGATATTCAAACATCCATATCTTGAGTTTCTAATATCGGAATCCAGCGATTCAAAAGCTAAAATTCATCTATGTGTGTAGGACTACAACTTTCACGAAGGATTCAAGGCAAGATATAATCGTTTTAATGGACATGATCGGGCCGCAATCTGGTTGGTTAGAAAGGATCTCCCGATCTAAAATCAGGAAACTAACAATGCCAAACATCCTAGTTCGACTGAGAGTCTGTCATAGGAACAGTGAGCCCTAGAACCCAATAAAGGTGTAGATCCATTCTTCAACATGTCACGAGTGACATAATTCAGCTAGGGATGGTCAGATATTGCATGAAGCCCAGTCAGAATCAGGGCCTAAGTTGGAACAAAAAAATTACGGCAGCAGCAGAACCAAGCCTTTTTTTAGTGCCACTTTTGAGGGATTTATTCAACACAAGGTTTCAAAAAAACCAAATATTTGTTTCTGTGCTTTTGTCAATCTTTTGGCGAATATGAGCTAAACTCCTACACTCAGTTCAAAAGAGGTATACACCGTCTCCAACACGTGGGGTCCAAAATGGAGTAACAACAGTTGCCCCCTCTTTACAATGCTTACGAAGCCAAACTTGTCAAGTGCTTCGCGTAGTAAGTGTTGTAAAGATAAACCGTCTGATCCTGCCAAAATCTCAACTGCTTTTCCTAAACAATGGTATCCCTATCAGATTTCTAGAAAAACTCCAAAATTTGAAATGGTCCGATTATCGGGTGACCTACTCATCCTAAAATTCTTGGAAAACTCCATGCTTTTCCTAAGAAATGGTCTCAATACCAGGTGAACGGCACATCTTAAAATTCTTAGAAAACTCCCCGCTTTTCTAAGAAACGGTTTCAATATCAGGTAACCGACCCCTCTTAAAATTCTTTAGAAAACTCCACGCTTTTCTAAGGAATGGTCTCAATATCGGGTGACCTGCCCATCTTAAGATTCTTAGAAAACTCCACGCTTTTCTAAGAAACGGTCTCAAAATCAGGTGACCGGCCCCTCTTAAACTTCTTTAGAAAACTCCACGCTTTTCTAAGAAACGGTCTCAATATCGGGTGACCTGCCCATCTTAAGATTCTTAGAAAACTCCACGCTTTTCTAAGAAACGGTCTCAAAATCAGGTGATCGGCCCATCTTAAAATTCTTAGAAAACTCCACGCTTTTCTAAGAAACGGTTTAAATATCAGGTAACCGGCCCCTTTTAAACTTCTTTAGAAAACTCCACGCTTTTCTAAGGAATGGTCTCAATATCGGGTGACCTGCCCATCTTAAGATTCTTAGAAAACTCCACGCTTTTCTAAGAAACGGTCTCAAAATCAGGTGACCGGCCCATCTTAAAATTCTTAGAAAACTCCACGCTTTTCCAAGAAACGGTTTAAATATCAGGTAACCGGCCCCTTTTAAACTTCTTTAGAAAACTCCACGCTTTTCTAAGGAATGGTCTCAATATCGGGTGACCTGCCCATCTTAAGATTCTTAGAAAACTCCACGCTTTTCTAAG